>Ga0256405_10001727_pt1 | contig 56748 bp, 64 predicted proteins | sample RumenRJG_02DNA_FD_189096 | JGI IMG/M metagenome (GOLD analysis project Ga0256405, IMG submission 189096) | Bovine rumen microbial communities from Lethbridge, Alberta, Canada - RJG_02 | ecosystem: Host-associated > Mammals > Digestive system > Stomach > Rumen | place: Canada: Alberta... | reverse complement strand
CTTTGGAATCATGATGGAATATTCCGAGATACAGAGTGGTCATATCCAGACTCTGAGATGTGGGACAGTGAACTGGATACGCTATCTGAGCGTTATAAAATTGACTATCAGAGATTGAAGAAAGAAAATAGCCCTGTGGTATCGAAATCCAGCCAGGGGGTGGGCAAGTCGTCTAATCTTACGGATAAAGATGAAATGTTCAATCCCAAAGCTAAGGGAGTGGAGACTGGATATAAATATTGTCGAAATTGTGGCCATAAGCTTCCAGAGGCAACAAAGTTCTGCGACAAGTGCGGAGCGTCAACGCAGTATGAGTAAGATTGAGGCTTCAACATTAAGTCACTTGGGAAATGATGAATAATAAACTTTAAGCCAGCCCCGCCTCTGTCCTCCGATAATGTCCTTACGGCTATCAGTGCCGGAAGAAGGGCTGGCACTTGGGTGTGGTGAACTGCCCGTCATGGGGTGGTAAACTACCTTGCTGACAGAGCGGAGATAAATATAATTACAGGCGGCTGACGTTCAAAGCGTCAGCCGCCTGTATGTTAGTGTTTGTTTATTCCCATCATGGTTCTGAACAATTCCTTGATGACGATTTTGGCCAGCGGCCTGAAATCTCCTTTGGTATCAGCCTGGGTAAGGGCTTCGTAGTAACGCTCCTTTTCCTTGTGCTTGATATAAATGGGCGGCAGGCCCTTGAGGCGCAGCAGCCAATTCAGAAAAGCCCGGGAGCAGCGGCCGTTGCCATCGGCGAAAGGGTGAATCTGGGTTATTTCATGGTGAATCTTCACCGCCTCACTGATGAATTCGCTGACGGAGCAATCCTCCCGCCTTTCAAGGAGCTGGGCCGTCACCGGTGCCAGCTTTATCAGCCGGGGCATGATGTCCCGCCAATCGGCGGCCTCAAAGGAGGCTCCCTGCACCATCACATTATGACGGCGGGTGCTTCCCCCTGTGTCAGGGATGGGAGTGTACTGAAAAAGCAGCCTGTTCAGCTTGGTCAGCTTGTAGATATCCAAATTATCCTGGGTGGAGCAGATGTAGTCATAAATAGCCGAGTGGCCTGTCACCTGAATGATGTTGTCATACTCTGCCCGGCAGTATTCGCTGTCACTGCCGTGGAGGCGCAGATCGGCCACAATCTCAGCCACCTCATCTTCCTCCAGGTCAACGCCCTCCATGCGGTTTTCATTGAAAATAAAGTTGTTCTTGAATATGTACCAGGCAATATCCGGGCGGATTTGATAGAAAAATTCGTAGGAGTCAGCGGCCTGGGCCAGCAACTCCCAAGGCTCAAGTTCAATTCCCAGCTGGGTCTTCACCTTGTCGGGCTTGAATTTCTTTATACGCTGCCCAAGCTCCTTAGGATTTTCAAAGGGCAGCACCCGAAGAACATAAGCCAGCCTTCTGGCGCAGGCTCCAAAGCTGACCCCGAACTCCACCGAAAGGTGCAGGGCTGCCTGCAAGTCAAGCTGTTCGTCCTGCAAAAAGCGGGCCGCACGCTGACGCAGGGCTGGCAGGGGCATGAGCAGGGCAGAGGCAAACTGCTCCGCATATTTTTCCATGGCGTTCTGATTGGCGCCGATGGGGCAAATCTGGGAACTGCGGTCTTTCAGGTGATGGCAAAGCTCATGGGCCGCCGAAAAACGCTGGCGGGTAATGGGCCGGTGGCAGTTTATGCCCACCAAAGGCACGTCTTTTTCGTCCTCCGGCACCAGGTAAATGCCCTCCAGATTTTTGGCACCTATAAACTGATAGACAACACCGCACCTGCGCATGATCCTGAAGGGGTCAATAGGCAGGTGCGGATTTTCAATGTCTATTCCCTGTGACCTGAGAACGCTGGCAGCCAGCGCCTCTGGGCTCATGCCGTTTTGGTAAATATCCGTAAGCTTAGGCATTAAGGCTCTCCCGGTAACGCTTCTTGAACCGCATTAAGTTCATGATTTCTGCTTGGTCAGCCTCGGAAAGCTCGGCAAAGGTGCGGGCAAACATGGCTGCCCTGCCAGCAGGGGCCTCCTCACCGTGTATAAGCTTCTCCATAGGCACCCCATAAAGGTCGGCAAACTTTGACAGCTCCGTCGCCGTCACTTCACGTTTTCCTGCCTCAATGGCCACAATGGTAGTGCGTGACATGCCCATTTGTCGTGCCACATACTCCTGAGTAAGCCGCAGGGCCTTCCGGGCTGCTTTCATTCTTTCAAACATGATGCTCAACCTCCTGACTTCAGTGTAAGGGAGATTGTCAGCAATGTCAATATAGAATGTCAGGATTTGTGACATGACTAACCCTGCGGGGGGTTAATAATACGGTTCTTCCCTGCCCGTCACCTTCACATAGGCGTCTTTAATGCCCACGATATGCCGCCCGCCTACGATGAGTGCGTCTTTGTCAATCATGTGCTGCATCCAGGCGTGCACCTGCTCCTTGGTAGTCCTGGAGGAGAGCTCCGCAGGGAGGCTCATGGTGTAGCTATGCCCATCGTCAAGGCGGAATACTGTCATTAGCTCCTTCATGCCGTGCCCTCCTTATAAGTAGTAGCCCCCAAGGGTGCGGCTCTGTACCCGCTCCACCTTGGTAAGCGTCCATTCATCCATCTGGGCAAGTTTCTGGCTCAGATTCCACACTGTCTGGTCGCTTGCCTCGGGACTGATGTTTTTGAGGGAAACTTGGAAGGACTGGGACGAGCTTTCAGGATTCGTGAAAGTCAAAATCAGCGTTTCCATAGCAAGCTCCTTTCATTAGCCCGCAGCGGAGGGAATTTCCTGCCGCTCCGTGATGGCAATATAGGTTTCGTGGATTTTCACAGGCTCGTTTCCCGTGTCCTGCTCAAAAAGTTTGGACGTCATTACCTCACTCATCCAGCTGCGTATAAAAGCCTCGCTTATTCTTTCCGTGGGGTGGGGGAGCCTCACGGTCAGCAAACCGCCAGCGGAACGGTCAAATGTCATTACCAACTCTTTCATATCAATACCTGTCCTCCGCGCCGCCGTCAAGGTCATAGGACAAAAGCCGACCTACAGGACCACGGCAGCCATAGAAAAGCTCAGCATATTCCCGCCCCAGCGTCTGCAATTCCTCATCCGTCAGGTCAGGATTGAAATGCGGAAAAGTATGGTTTAGGTAAAGCTCGTTTCCCTTGCTGTCAATCCCTGCGTTTTCCCTGATAATCAGGCTGACGGTTCGTTTCAGCTCTGCCATGTGGTGCCGCCTCCCTTCATGCGGTGCTCACGCTCCATGCCCTGCAAAAATTCTGTCAGGCGGGCAATTTCACCTGAAAGCCTATCCATAGATTTCTGGAAGCGGGTAAGCAGGTAGAACGTCACCACGATAGGGAAGCCCACGGTGGAGACAGCGGTTACAATGTAAGCGCACCATAATAGAACGGCTACCTCCCGACAGGTTTGCGTGGGATAATAGTAGTATCATCAGCAAACGCAAATCTACCGACTTTTTAAACCGTGGTTTGAAAAGTCAGTTGGGAGGTTTTATTTTGGATCCAGTGAAACAGGCTTTGCATCAAAGGAACAAACAAAAATGGAAACAAATAATTTTGGATTGCCGCAGAAGCAATCTCAGCGACAGGGCATATATGGAGCAGAATCATATCCCTGTTCTGCGGGAGACGCCGTGACCGGATGAAGGCGCTGCTGTGGGATGGAGATGGATTCCTGCTGCTTTACAAGCGATTGGATAACGGCAGTTTCAGCTGGCCCCGCACACAGGAAGAAGTCCGTCGGCTTTCCCGGCAGCAATTCCGCTGGCTTCTGGAAGGACTTAGTATCGATCAAAAACGTGCAATCAAGCCCTCGTTCCCATGTGAATGCGTTTAGGAAAAAGTGCCGAAAAGCCTTGTAATTACTGGTTTTTCGGCACTTTTTGTGGTATAATGCAGCTATCAAAAATCAAAGAGAACAACATGACACAGCTGAATCTCTTCAATGAGGCAGAGGTTGAGGCAAAGGCCGGTGCCAAGGAGCCGCAGCTTCAGGAAACCGAGGTGAAGACTCACCGCCGCAAGAAGCAGAAGGGTCATAAGGATGCTGGTCAGCAGCAGCCCCAAGGGAGCTGATGCCAGCGCTTCCATCTACAGCCTGATAGAAACATGCAAGGCCAACAAAGTTGAACCCTATAGGTATTTTGAGTATATACTGATACGACTGCCGAATAATTCATCCCCAAAGACAGCGGAGGATTTCGAACGTTACATGCCCTGGGATCCCGAGATACAAGCCAATTGCAAACTGTAAGGACGCAGAACAGCCGCACCAGTGATATGAGGTACATCATATCACTGGTGCGGCTGGTTTTCTATACGTCATATTATGGTGCGCTTACGATGAATTCTTCATGCGGGATGTTCTTTGGGGTATGATCATGCCTTAACTTAATGCCATTGCCATAGAAAATCACCACCCCTTCCTCCTGCGCCAGAATTCCGGCGTGAAGAGGGCGATGACAGTAAATATTTCCAGCCTTCCCAGGAACATGACGATACAGGCAAATGCCTTGCTGGCAGGTGGGAGCAGGGCATAGGTGCTCATGGCTCCTTCCAGCCCGAACCCCGGCCCCACACTTCCCAACGTGGACACCGCCACGCTGACGGCCTCCACCATGGGGATTCCGTCAAAGATCATGAATGCGGCAAAGATGATATCCACCATCACGTAGGCAAAGAAGAAACGGGCCGCAGAAAAGAGCACATCCTCGGGAACTACCTGCCCGTTCATCTTCACCTGATAGACCATCTGGGGATGCAGCTTCTGCTGAACGATGGAATGGAGCATTTTCACCAAAAGAACCATGCGGGAAATCTTGAGCCCGCCCGCCGTGGAGCCGGCACATCCTCCCATGAACATCAGAAGGAGCAGTATCCCCTTGGAAAATGCCGGCCAGGAATCGAAATCGTAGGTCACGAAAGCCGTTGTGGAGGATATGGATGCCACGTGGAAAATGGTGTAGCGCAAGGCATCCAGAACCCCCATCCCCATCTCAATCAAGAGATCGGAAATGATAAACAGTACGGCGACCACATTCAATATGAGATATATGCGAAACTCCGTGTTCTGGCTGATGACATGCCAGCCCTTCCGCCAGGCCACCACATACATGGCAAAACTGCCGCTGGACAGGAGCATGAAAAACACCATGCAGATTTCCAGCGCCGGATTGTTGTACACGTTGATGCCGTCATTGTAGATGGAGAACCCACCCGTGGCAATGGTCGTCAGCCCATGGTTCAGAGCGCTGAACCACCCAAGGCCGCAGAGCATATAGGTCAGGACACAGGCCGCAGTAAACGCCACATAGATGAGAAAAAGCGCCTTGGCATTGTCCCGGATGCGGGGGAGCTGCCTGTCCTTCGTGGGCCCGGTGGATTCCGCCCGGAACATGTACATGGCATTTCGCCCCATCTGCGGCAGGATGGCCATGAAGATGACGATGATGCCCAGTCCCCCGATCCAGTTCGTCAGGCTCCGCCAAAGAAGCATGCTGCGGGGCAGCACCTCCACGTCTTCAATGACCGTCGCCCCCGTACCGGAAAAGCCGGACACGGACTCCACGAAACAGTCCAGGGGCGTCATATACCCGCTGAAAAGATAGGGAAGCATCCCCAGAAGGGACATCAATATCCATCCAAGTCCCGTGATGGCGATGCCCTCCCGCACGACGAGAGAGGTCGTCTCCGGGTTCAGGTTCCTCCCCCGCCGCTTGAACTCAAAGGAAATAATCAGGCAAATGAGCATGACCAGAAGGAAATCTGCTCCTCCCATGGGCTCCCCATAATACACGGCCAAAAGGAAGGGTGCTGCCAGGGCCGCTCCGGCGGTCAGGGACATGGTGCTCAAGATGGCGGCAATCAGATTGAAATTCACCTAAGCGCACCTCCTACCATTTCTTCCGAACTTCGCCAAAATAAATCTGGACAAGCAACAGGAAAGCGAAAATCTCCATCCGGGCAAGGAGCATGAACAGACAGGCGAAGATCTTGATGGCATCCGGCATGACCAGGAAGGACTCCTTGCCAATCAGCCCCATGGAGGAACCGAGGCTCGTGAACCCGGAAGCGGCCAGGCCGACAGCCTCCGACAAGGAGCTTCCCGAAAGGGAAAGCACGAGAACGAAAAGGAAAAACGCTGCCATGTAAAGAAAGAAGAAACTCAGGATGCGCCCCATGATCTTCGCAGGAACAGACTCCTGCCCCACCACCACATTGGCGATCATATGGGGATGAAGCGTCCGCCGCACCTCAATCGCCACCAGCTTGAACAGCACAATGAGCCGCATGACTTTGAGCCCCCCCGTGGGGGAACCCATGCAGCCGCCCACGAATGCCAGCAGGAAAAGAAAGAAACGCTCCGAATCCGGCCATTGCGAAATGATGGAGGAGGAAAAGCCCGTGGTGCTGGCAAAGGACAGCACATGGAAAAATGCCTGCTGCATGCTCGTTGAAAAGTCATACAACCCGCTATGCCAGAGATGCATTGTCATGAAGCTGCCAAAAATCACCACCATGGACAAAAAGAATTTCATCTCCGCATTCCCATAGTAATCCCCAAACTCCCGCCGCTGGAAGGTGCGCCAGTACCGCAGGAGATTTCCGCAGACCAGCAGCATCGTGAGAGCCGCCGTGCATTCCGGCCATGGGTTCCCGTCCGCGCCAAACCAATTGAAGACATCCTTTCCCCCGGCAGTCGAGGTTGTGAGCATCGCGGCCAAAAGAGGATCCAGCCCTTCCAGCCCCGAAAGGGCATAGAGAATGCCGGAAAAGATCGTGATGCCTGCATAGACCCCGAGAATCTGAACCGACAGATGATCCATAGGTTTCAGCATGGAACTGAAAAACATGCTTCGCCGAAAGGCCAGCGTCATGCCAAAGCAGCCGCTGACCTGCGGAAGCACTGTCACAAAGGTCACGAGAAAGGCGGCGCCCCCCAGCCAGGAAAGCACGCCCCGCCAAAGCCACATCACATAGGGAGCATCTGCGGGCAGCAAGCTTACCCCCGTTGTCGTCACCGCCGACACCGACTCGAACAGCGCCGGCACCAATTCCATTTGGCCGGAGCAAAGAAAGGGAAGCATGCCGAAAAAAGCAAGCCACGTCCAAAAAAGAAATATGAACTGCGCCGCATCCTTGACGGAAAGCTGCCGCTTGTGCACCCGCCCCTCAATGACGAGCACCGCAGAAGCTCCTCCCATGAGCAGGAAGGACACAAAAAAAGCACCGGCGCCCACCCATCCGTCATAGGCGCAGCGGGCCAGCGGCAGCAGCAATGACGCGGTCATGACAACCGATGCCCTGCCCAGAAGATACATCATCAAAGGCTGATTCATTGCCGATATCCCCCCTCCCTTCCAAAATCATGTCTCGTACACTTCTAACCTTTCTATTTTACCATCCCCCTCGCCTCTCCGCAATGAAAAGCCACTCCATCTCATGCAGGAATAACGGCGTTTCATGGCGAATAAAGCAACAAACATTTCCATCGAGGAGGGAGCAAGGTGAGCAATACAGACGAACTGGCAAAAATTCTCAAAGGAAGCACAAAAGCGGTGTTCTTTGGCGGCGCAGGGATGTCCACAGAGTCCGGCATCCCGGATTTCAGGAGTGCTGGCGGCATCTACAGCCAAAGCCTGCACCAGAAGTTTCGACCGGAGGAAATGGCTTCCCATAGTTTCCTCATCAACCATCCGGCAGAGTTTTTTGAGTTCTACCGCCAACGGATGGTGTTCATGGACGCCAAGCCCAATGACGGGCACAGGGCGCTTGCCAGACTGGAGGAACAAGGCATCCTGAGAGCCGTGGTCACGCAGAACATTGACGGCCTGCACCAGATGGCAGGTTCCCGGACGGTTTATGAGCTCCATGGTTCGAGCTTGCGGTGGCCCTGCATGAAATGCGGCAAAGTCTATCCCATGGAATATGCCCTGCAGGAGGAAAACAAGCCCATTCCCCATTGCACCGATTGCGGCGGCGTGGTGCGGCCGGGAGTGGTTCTCTACGAGGAAGGGCTGGACGACACGGTAGTGAAAAATGCGCTTCGTGCCATCAGCGAGGCCGATACGCTCATCGTAGGCGGCACCTCCCTTGTGGTCTATCCCGCGGCTGGAATGATCGACTATTTCCACGGAAAGCATCTGGTACTCATCAACAAGTCCGAAACAAAAGCCGACGCAGAAGCAGAACTGTTCATCCGGGAGCCCATCGGCCAGACACTTGCGGCAGCAGTTAACCAACTGTTCCCCCAATAGAAGGAAAGTTGATTTTCCCTAAAAATCCGAGTAAAATAAAATCAGACTTTATTTTACTCGGATCAGAGGTGGGAATATGTATATCCAAAGGCATCTTGAAAATGCGGTGCGAAGAGCATCAGAGCAATATCCTGTGGTCATGGTCTGCGGCCAACGGCAGGCAGGAAAATCTACGATGCTCTATCATATCAAGGAGGAAGCCAGGCAATACATCACGATGGATGACGCCAATGCCAGGCAGCTCGCCCAAAGAGACCCTCAGCTGTTCTTTGAGACCTATGGAGCCCCTCTCTTGATCGACGAATTCCAGCGCGCCCCATCCATTCTCCTGGAGATAAAGAAGATCGTAGACCAGAAAGCATTGTCCGGGGAGCCCTGCAACGGAATGTACTGGTTGACTGGATCCCAGAAGTTCCATATGATGCGAGGGGTATCCGAGTCTTTGGCAGGACGCACTGCAGTCCTTGGGCTGTCAAGCCTTTCCACTGCCGAGATAGACGGGCGGCCTTTATCCGTGTTTGACCCGTCCATAGAAGCGCTTAAAGAGAAGATGCGTGAAGCCGTCCAAAGAGATGTGCATCAGATCTATCAGAGGATTTTCCAGGGCGGGATGCCGAAACTCGTGGCACAGAATGTGGATCGTGACAGATTCTACGCTGATTATGTGAACACGTACCTGGAACGGGACATACAGGATCTTGCCCAGGTCGGAAAAATGAGCCAGTTCTACGAGTTTCTTGTGTTCATGGCGGCAAGGACAGGCCAGGAGCTGAAATATGCGGACATATCAAAAGCGATTGGCATTTCTGCTCCCACTGCAAAGGCATGGGTGTCAATCCTGGAGGGATCGGGCATCCTGTACATCCTGCGCCCATATTCGTCAAATATGCTGAAACGGCTGGTCAAAACACCAAAGTGTTACTTCATGGATACCGGGCTTGCCGCATACCTGTGCCGATGGGCAAGCCCGGAGACGCTGGAAAACGGGGCAATGGACGGTGCATTGCTGGAAACCTATGCGATTTCCGAGATCGCAAAAAGTTTCATCCATGCAGGAAAAAGGGAAAGCCTGTACTATTACAGGGATGTCGACCAAAGGGAGATCGATCTCCTGCTCATAAGAGACAACAAGGTGTTCCCGATAGAAATCAAGAAGAGCTCTGCCCCGCAGCACCCGGACAAAAATTTTTCAGTGCTCGAAAAAACAGGTCTGGATATCCAGCCGGGGATCATACTTTGCATGAGCAAGGAGCTTATTCCCTACAGCCGCAACACGTGGTATTGTCCAATTTCTATATTGTGAGGAGTGATATATTATGTCTATACTGCGCGATATATTATCAGCCAACGAGTCATTCTGCACAGCCCTTCCCGTGGATTACACGCAGGAAGACCAACAGAAGAGCAAGCTGCCCCAAAAGCAGGTGGCGATCATCACCTGCATGGACACCAGGCTGGTAAACTTCCTGGAACCGGCGCTTGGCCTGGCCAGAGGAGATGCCAAGGTCATCAAGACGGCAGGAAATTCCGTAACAGGAGTCTTTGACGGCACCATCCGCAGTCTCATGGTGTGCATCTACGAACTTGGCGTGAAGGAAATCCTGGTGATCGGACATCATGAATGCGGCATGGCGAAGACCACATCCCAAAGCCTGACCAACGCCATGCTGTCCCGCGGTGTGCCGAAAGAGGCCATCCATATGGTAGCCAAAGAACTGCGGGAGTGGGCCGACGAGTTCCATCACCCGGAGCAGAATGTCAGGGATACGGTGGAAGCCATCCGCCTCAATCCCCTTATCCCTTCGGATGTCCCCACCCACGGCCTGATCTTCCATCCCCGTACCGGCAAACTGGATGTTATCGTCGATGGGTATGAATATGCGGAGCAGCAATGACGAAGAAAAGCCGCGTCTCCAAGGTGGGACGCGGCTTTCGTGCTATCATCTCAATATTCAGCTGCGAGTATGACGCTTACTTCGTCATGGCTTCCTGCACAGCAACGGCCACGGCAACGCTCATGCCTACCATGGGATTGTTGCCTGCGCCGATGAGGCCCATCATGTCAACGTGAGCCGGAACGGAGGAGCTGCCCGCGAACTGGGCATCGCCGTGCATGCGGCCCAGGGTGTCCGTCATGCCGTAGGAAGCAGGACCTGCCGCCATGTTGTCGGGATGGAGGGTACGGCCCGTGCCGCCGCCGGAGGCAACGGAGAAGTACTTCTTGCCTTCCTCGAGGCGCTCCTTCTTGTAGCAGCCGGCCACCGGATGCTGGAAGCGGGTGGGGTTCGTGGAGTTGCCCGTGATGGAGATGTCCACGTCCTCCTTGTGCATGATGGCAACGCCTTCCTGCACGCTGTCCGCGCCATAGCACTTGACCTTTGCGCGGGGACCGTCGGAATATGCGACTTCCTTCACCACATTGACCTTGTTGGTCTTGTAGTCATACTGGGTCTGGACATAGGTGAAACCGTTGATGCGGGAGATAATCTGAGCCGCATCCTTGCCGAGGCCGTTCAGGATGACGCGCAGAGGATTCTTCCTGACCTTGTTTGCCGTCTGGGCGATGCCGATGGCGCCCTCAGCGGCCGCAAAGGACTCATGGCCTGCCAGGAACGCGAAGCAGCCTGCATCCTCCGAGAGGAGCATGGCGGCAAGGTTGCCGTGTCCAAGACCGACCTTGCGGTGATCGGCAACGGAGCCGGGAACGCAGAATGCCTGCAGGCCCTCGCCGATGGACTTTGCAGCCTCCACAGCGGTCTTGTTGCCCTTCTTGATGGCGATTGCCGCGCCAAGGGTATAGGCCCAGGCAGCATTCTCGAATGCGATGGGCTGGAGATCCTTGACAATGGCAGCAGGATCGATGCCCTTCTCGTCACAGATGGTCTTTGCATCCTCGATCTTGGCGATCCCATATTTCTTGCAAACTTCGTTGATTTGGTCAATACGGCGCTCATAGCCTTCAAACAATGACATTATCTTCATTCCTTCCTGTTATCTCAGATTGTAGTCAAATACGGTGTATCGCTTCCTTAGAATTACTCCTCGCGCGGATCGATGTACTTGACTGCATCAGCAAAGCGGCCCTTCGTGCTGGTATTCTTCTTGAGAGCCTCGGCAATGGCCTTGGGATCGTCCCCGGCCTTCTTGATGGCCTCCATGGCCTTGCCGAGCTGCACAACCTCATAGCCAATGACGCGGTCTTCCTTGTCAAGGGCCAGCTTCGTCACATAGCCCTCTGCGAGTTCGAGATAACGGGGGCCCTTCTTGAGGGTGCTGTAGGTGGTACCCGTCTGGCTGCGAAGTCCCTTGCCGAGATCGTCAAGCCCTGCGCCGATGGGCAGGCCGTCATCGGAGAACGCCGTCTGGCTGCGCCCGTAGACAATCTGGAGGAAGAGCTCGCGCATTGCCGTGTTGATGGCATCACAGACGAGATCCGTATTGAGGGCTTCCAGAATCGTCTTGCCCGACAGGATCTCTGCTGCCATGGCAGCGGAATGGGTCATGCCGGAGCAGCCAATGGTCTCAACCAGGGCTTCCTGGATGATGCCATCCTTGACGTTGAGGGTCAGCTTGCAGGCGCCCTGCTGGGGAGCGCACCAGCCGATGCCGTGGGTGAGGCCGCTGATGTCCTTGACTTCCTTCGCCTGTACCCATTTGCCCTCTTCCGGAATCGGGGCCGGGCCATGATTTACTTCTTTCGCTACGCACGTCATGTCTTCCACTTTTTGTGAATAAGCAATCATTGTTCGTATTCCTCTCTTTTCTAAAATATAATACTTCTTATCTACTTCATTTCCACGAGCACCTTGCCCGTCATTTCCTTCGGGATCTCCAGCCCTGCAAGTGTCAGGAGTGTCGGTGCCACATCGCAGAGGGCGCCCTCCTTGATGGACTTGACGCGGTCCGAGACGCAGATGACAGGAACCGGATTCGTCGTATGGGCCGTGAAGGGCTCTTTCGTCGACGGATCCACCATGACATCGGCATTGCCATGATCTGCGATGATGATGAGCTCACCGCCCACAGACTGCAAGGCCTCCACAAAGCGTCCCACGCAGGTATCCACCGTCTCGACCGCCTGGATGGCTGCGGGCAGGACACCGGTATGTCCTACCATGTCGCCATTGGCGTAATTGAGGATGATGAAATCGTACTTCCCGGACTTGATGGCATCCACCACCTTGTCCGTCACCTCGATGGCGCTCATCTCCGGCTGCAGGTCGTAGGTGGCCACCTTCGGAGAAGGAACGAGGATGCGGTCCTCGCCCTCGTATTCCTTTTCCACACCGCCGTTGAAGAAGAAGGTCACATGAGCGTATTTCTCTGTCTCAGCAATGCGGAGCTGCTTGAGCCCTGCCTTCGACACGACTTCTCCCAAGGTGTTCTCGATGGATTGCGGCGGATAGGCAATCCGCACATTCAGCCCCTTCTCGTACTGGGTCATGGTGGTGAAGGAAAGCTTGAGCCCCTCCACCCGATGGAACCCATCGAAGGTCTCGTCCGTAAAGGCATGGGTGAGCTCGCGGGCGCGGTCCGGGCGGAAATTGAAGAAGATCACGCCGTCACCGGACTTCATTCCCTTGTAGCCGTCAATGACCACGGGAACGACAAATTCATCCGTCACGCCTTCCGGCTTCTCCGACTTGTCCGCATAGGATGCCTGGATGGCCTCCGCCGCAGACTTCGCAGCTTTCCCCTCGCCCTTGGCAATGGCGTCATAGGCCTTGACGACACGCTCCCAGCGCTTGTCACGGTCCATGGCATAGTAGCGCCCGGAAATCACGGCAATCTTGCCGATACCGATTTCCTTGATCTTCTTTTCCAGTTCCTCCAGATACTCGGCTGCGCTGGCAGGAGGAACATCCCGACCATCGAGGAAGGCATGGACATAGACCTCGTTGAGTCCCTGCCGCTTCGCAAGCTCCAGAAGTCCATAGAGATGGTTGCTGTGGCTGTGCACGCCGCCGGGGGATACCAGCCCCATGAGGTGCAGGGCGCCGCCGTTCTTCTTCGCATCGTTGATGGCCGCAAGAAGAGCCTCATTCTCGAAGAAACTGCCCTCCTTGATTGCCTTGGTGATGCGGGTAAGCTCCTGATAGATGATGCGTCCGGCACCGATATTCGTATGCCCGACCTCGGAGTTTCCCATCTGTCCGTCCGGCAGACCGACATACTCGCCGGAGGCCTGGAGTTGTGCATGAGGATATTTCGCCGTGAGGCCGTCGAGATTCGGCGTCTTGCCCACAGCAATGGCATTGTTCGGGTCATCCGGATTTCCAATCCCCCAGCCATCCATGATGATGAGGGCAATGGGGGCATTCTTTAAAGTTGCCATACAATACTCCTATCAGAAATTAACGATCTCCGAGAAATCCTTCGCCTTGAGGGAGGCACCGCCGACCAGGGCACCGTCCACATTGGGCTGCTTCATGAGATCCTTGATGGTGGCAGGCTTCACGCTGCCGCCGTACTGGATGCGGATGGCATCGGCAGCCGCCTGGTCGAACTTCTTGGCAACCGCCTCGCGGATGGCCTTGCAGACCTCCTCTGCCTGATCGAAGGTCGCCGTCTTGCCCGTTCCGATGGCCCAGATGGGCTCATAGGCGATGACGAGCTTCGCCACATCCGCCGCAGCAAAGCCTTCAAGAGCTGCATTGATCTGCTTCACCACATGGTCGATGTAGTTGCCCGCCTCACGGATCTCAAGGGATTCGCCGCAGCAGATGATCGGGGTGATGCCGGCAGCAAAGGCAGCCTTGGCGCGCTTGTTGACACCCTCGTCCGTCTCGCCGAAATAGTCGCGGCGCTCGCTGTGACCGAGAACGCAGTATTCCACGCCGATCTCATTGAGCATCTCGGTGGAAATCTCGCCCGTGTAGGCGCCGCTCTTTTCCCAATGCACGTTCTGGGCGCCCACATGGATGTTCGAGCCCTTCACGGCCTCAGCCACACCGGCGAGAGCCGTAGCCGTCGGGCAGACGACGATATCCACGCTGCTGTTGTCCTTCACCAGCGGAGCCAGGTCCTTCACGAGCTGCTTGCCCGCCGCAATCGTATTGTTCATCTTCCAGTTCCCAGCAATAATCGGCCTTCTTGCCATGCTTATCAACATCCTTTCCTACAGTTCAAGTAAAAAAGTGCGTACTTTGGCGGTCATGGATGACCGCCGCGGGCCTCGTTTGCGTGATGCAAACAAGGTCCGCTGTTTCTTTTGGTTCGTTTTCTTTGCGCCAAAGAAAATGAACAGAAGTTACTTCTCTGCAATTGCCGCCACACCGGGCATTTCCTTGCCTTCAAGGAACTCCAGCGTCGCGCCGCCGCCCGTGGAAACATGGGAAATCTTGTCCGTAAGCCCCGTCTTCTTGAGTGCCGCAACAGAGTCGCCGCCGCCGACGATGGAGATTGCTCCCTCCTCCGTCGCCTTTGCCACTGCCTTTGCCACTGCCAAAGTGCCCTTGGCGAAATTGTCGAACTCGAACACGCCCATGGGGCCGTTCCAGATGACCGTCTTTGCGCCTTCCAGTGCCTTCACGTACTCCTCCGAGGTCTTCACGCCGGAATCGAGCGCCTGCCAGCCATCGGGAACCTGATCCACGGGAACCGTCTTGAAATTGGCATCCTTGTCGAACTTGTCGGCAATGACGAGATCCACCGGCAGGACGACCTTCACGCCCTTCTCCTCGGCCTTCTTCAGGAGGTCACGGGCCAAATCGTACTTATCCGGCTCACAGAGGGAGTCGCCAATGGGCAAGCCCTTTGCCGCATCAAAGGTATGAGCCATGCCGCCGCCGATGATGATGGTGTCCACCTTGTCGATCATGTTGCTGATGACACCGATCTTGTCGGACACCTTCGCGCCGCCGATAATGGCAACGAAAGGATGCTTAGGAGCTTCCAGCGCATTGCCGATATAGTCAATCTCCTTCTCCATCAGGAAGCCGGCAACCACCTCAACGTACTTCGCAATGCCAGAGTTGGAGGCATGTCCGCGATGGGAAACGCCAAAGGCATCGTCAACCGCGACATCCGCAAGGGAGGCAAGCTGCTTTGCGAACTCGGGATCGTTCTTCTTCTCTGCCTTGTGGTAGCGGAGATTCTCAAGAAGCAGGACCTCGCCGGGCTTCAAGTCCTTTGCCACAGCCTCTGCCTCTGCCCCTACGCAGTCCGCTGCCCATTTCACATCCTTCTTCAAGAGCTCGGAGAGATGGGCCACAAGATGCTTCGTAGAGAACTGCGGCTCACGGGCCTCCGAGGGACGTCCGATGTGACAGGCAAGGATGACCGCCGCACCCTGGTCAAGCAGGTAGTTGATGGTCGGCAGCGTGCGAACCATACGGGTGTCGTTGGTGATGTTCTGGTTCTCGTCAAAGGGAACATTGTAGTCCACACGGACAAACACTTTCTTGCCCTTGACATCGATATCCTTGATGGTTTTCTTGTTCATTCTATAACCCCCATATACAAAACTGGATTGCGAAAAATAGGCCCGGCCCAAACGAAGGCCGGACCTCTAAGGACCTTATTGCTATTCAGATATTGTGTCCTGCTTTCACAGGTTCTGCGTCATGCAATCAGCCAAGTTCAGCGAAGTACTTGATGGTGCGGACCATCTGGCTCGTGTAGCTGTTCTCGTTGTCGTACCAGGAAACCACCTGAACGAGAGTGTTGCCGTCGCCGATGGGGCTGACCATGGTCTGGGTGGCATCGAAGAGGGAGCCGAAACGCATGCCAACGATATCGCTGGATACGATTTCATCCTCGTTGTAGCCGAAGGACTCATTGGCCTGCTTCTTCATGGCCTCATTGACGCCCTCAACCGTGACTTCACCCTTGACCACTGCATAGAGCAGCGTCGTGGAGCCAGTCGGTGTCGGAACGCGCTGTGCAGCACCGATGAGCTTGCCCTTGAGCTCGGGGATAACGAGGCCGATGGCCTTCGCTGCGCCCGTGGAGTTCGGAACGATGTTGCATGCTGCAGCACGGCTGCGGCGGAGATCGCCCTTGCGCTGCGGGCCATCAAGGGTCATCTGGTCGCCCGTGTAGGCATGGATCGTTGCCATGATGCCGCTCTGGATGGGAGCAAAGTCGTTGAGAGCCTTTGCCATAGGAGCGAGGCAGTTCGTGGTGCAGGAAGCAGCGGAGATGACCTTGTCATCTTTCGTGAGCTTGTCATGGTTGACGTTGAACACGATGGTCGGGAGATCATTGCCAGCGGGAGCGGAGATGACGACCTTCTTCGCGCCTGCCTTCAGATGTGCCTCAGCCTTTTCCTTCTTGGTATAGAAGCCCGTGCACTCGAGAACCACATCCACATCATGCTTGCCCCAGGGAATGTTCGCGGCATCAGCTTCCTTGTAGATGATGATCTCTTTGCCGTTGACCTTGATGGAATTCTCGCCAGCCTCTACCTTGTCAGCATACTTGTACGTTCCCTGCGTGGAATCGTACTTGAGGAGATGGGCAAGCATCTTGGGGCTCGTGAGGTCGTTGATAGCAACCACTTCATATCCCTCAGCGTCGAACATCTGACGGAAAGCAAGACGACCAATGCGACCAAAACCATTAATAGCTACTTTTACTGCCATTGAAAAATACCCCCTAAAAAATCTAGAAAATTTCCGGGAACACCCCGGCCTCCGTGAAAATTCGCAACATATCAAATGTTGCGAGTCAAGCTTTACTTAATAATTTTACAACAATTTAGGTCGAATTGTCAATCTTTATATCATAAATCGCGACAATTATATTATAGATGTTTTTATTATAGATGTTTTTCATAAGGTTTCGTTGAGCATAACATAAAGATGGAATCAAATCCAATTCCATGTTATAATATGCTCAAATATAAGTTCATTCCATATCGGAGTATTGACAATGAAAATTATAAAACGAAATCAATATTTAAGATTTTTGCAACGCCATAAGGACAAGCATATCATAAAAGTCGTTTCCGGCTTTCGCCGTTGCGGCAAGTCCGTCCTTTTCCGGCTTTTCAGGGAACATCTGCTGGCCCAGGGAGTACCGGCAGGGAATATCATTTCCATCAATTTTGAAGACCTGGCCTACGAGTGTCTGCAGGAGTACCATGCACTTTACCGATATGTCACGGCCCATATGCAGCCAGATGGAATGAACTACATCTTTCTGGACGAGATCCAGCATGTCCCGGAGTTCGAGAAGGCGGTGGACAGCCTTTTCATCAAGGAAAACGCCGATGTCTACATCACAGGTTCCAATGCCTATTTCATGTCCGGGGAACTGGCCACTCTTTTGTCGGGCCGTTATGTGGAACTGAAGATGCTGCCCCTTTCCTTCAAGGAATACTACGGAGCCTGCGGCCTCTCAGCCAACCATACCCTGCAGGAAATCTATGAACGATACATCTCTGACAGCTCCTTTCCCTACACATTGCAGCTGGAGGGAAGGCCCCAGGACATTTCGGAATACCTGTCCGGCCTTTACAGCACGGTCATCCTGAAGGATGTGGTGGGACGGCTCCACATTGCCGATGTCAAGATGCTGGAGAGCATTGTCAAATACCTTTTTGCCAACGTCGGCAGCCTGCTCTCTGTCAAAAAAATTGCCGATGCCATGACCAGTGCCGGACGGAAAATCGACAGCAAGACCGTGGAACGCTATCTGAAGGGCTTGCAGGACAGCTTCCTGATCTATCCGGCAGAGCGCTTCGACATACGCGGCAAGGAGCTGCTGAAGATAAACCCCAAGTACTACGTGGTCGATGCGGCCCTCCGTTACCTGAAGGTGGGCAGACATCGAGAGGATACGGGGCATATCCTGGAAAACACCGTATATCTGGAGCTCCTGCGCCGGGGCTGCAAGGTGTATGTGGGCTCCATGACCGGCGGCGAGGTAGACTTCGTGGCCAGGGATGCCCAGAACCGCCTTGCCTATTACCAGGTATCAGAATCCACACTCCAGCCGGAAGTGATGGAACGGGAGCTGAAGCCCCTGCGGAAAATCAAGGACAACTACCCCAAGTACCTCCTGACCCTTGATGAGGTCAATGCCACGGCTGACTACGAAGGAATAAAGAAAGAAAATGTCCTCAAGTGGCTGCTTGAGGAATAGATAAGCAAGAAAGGATTTGCAAAATATGTCAATCTATCATTGTATTCAACCGGAATACGTGCGCCATTTCCAATGCGACGGCAAGGCCTGTGATGCCCGCTGCTGCCGCGGCTGGAATGTCCAGTTGGACAGCAATGCCCTCGCCCGCTTCCAGAAGGCACCGGAAACGCTTCGCCAGGAAATCCTTCCCCATCTCGGGAAAAACGAGGTCACCGGCCTGCCGGAGATCGTGCGGGAAACGGATGCCTGTCCCTTCCTCGGCCCGGATCTGCTCTGCTCCCTTCAAAAGCGCTGCGGAGAACGCTTCCTGGCGGATGTCTGCGCCGAATACCCCCGCTGCACGACACAATTTCCCGATCTGCTGGAACGCACCCTCTGCATGACCTGCCCGGTGGCAGCACTGCTTGCCCTCCTCAACGAAGCGCCCATGCAGTTCGAGGAATGCGAGCTCCAGACGGAACGGGAAACATACTTCCAGCAGGCAGACGACGGGAAATCCATCCAATCCCTCCACTTCTTCGATCTGCAGAGGGCAGGAATCCGCATCCTGCAAGACCGGAGCCGTTCCCTGCCGGACCGCTTTGCACGACTGGAACATTGTCTCGCAGAAGCAGAGAGATTACTGGCAGATGGAAAAGGTGAGCAGATTTCTCGCCTTGCGGATGATATCCCCCACAAAAAGGATTTGCAGGAAGCGCCTCCATCCTTCTCCAATCGTCTGCCGAAAGTCCTTCAGGTGCTCTCCGGCATGATTGAGAAATCCGTGGATGACGATCCCTTGACCAAAGAGTTCCTGACATGCATCTCCCGCATCCTTCTGCCCGACGGTCTTGACCAAAAAGAGCTCGTTCCACGATGGGAACAGCTTTATGGTGCCTTTGTGCAGGGAGTTCTTGGAACCTATGGGCACATCCTGGAAAACTATTTCGTCAACGAATATTTCAGTGCCCTCTACCCCTGCGCGGCTGTGGGCAGCTTTTCCCACAATGCGCGCATCCTCGCCATGCTCTATTACATTTCGGAATTATTGCTCCTCTGCCAATCTGCGGAAAAAGGCAGCACCTCCGAAGAAGACATCCTCTCCATCCTCCGCTGGCTTGCCGTCCGCACCAACCATTTCGTCGGCTATATCGCGATGCTGTCGGAACTGCTGAATACGCTTGAAAACGCGCCCATGTGATGCATGGGTGCTTTTTCACTTCCAATCTATGTAACAAATGTTACAATTTTAGCAGGAAATACATGGTATAATAGCCCAAAAGAAGAGGTGAGATATGGCATGAAACAAACGGACGAGATTTTCGCGGCATTCCGAAAGAGCCTTTTGGCGGCCGGGATGGGAGATGAGGATTCCAGGGAATTCCTCTCCTCCAGTCAGGTGCGGCTTTTGAACTGTGCCCAAGGGGATATCGTACTCCATGACGGAGATATCCCCAAGGGGCTTTATGTACTCCTGTCCGGAGAAGTGCATATCCAGAAGGACAGCTTCCTGGGGCGCAAGATCTTCCTTTCGGAAATCAACGAGCCGGGAGACATCTTCGGGGAGGTGTACCTTCTCCTCCGGAAGCCCTATGACATCTATGTGGAGGCCAGAAAGAACACGCGACTCCTGTCCATCGGCAGCGAAGCCTTTTCCCTGTCACAGATGGAAGCCTCCCCCGCCTGTCGCCTCGTGCAGCAAAACCTCATGCGGATCCTGGCCCGAAAGGCCTATTTCATGCACAACAAGCTCAAGGTGATGGCCAGCGGCAGCCTGCGGGAAAAGATTGCCCGCTTCCTCTTCTGGGAAATGGACAAGACAGGGACCATCCGGCTTTCCATCAGCCGGGAAGCCTGGGCAGACTACCTGTCTGTCGCCCGCCCTTCCCTCTCCCGCGAACTCAGCGCCATGCAGTCGGAAGGCATCCTCTCCGTGAAGGGGAAGCGGATACGGGTCATAGACCGGGCACGTTTTGAAGAATACTTATGATTGAACGGAGGAACTATCCATGATACGGAAAATCGTAGAAATCAACGAGGAAAAATGCACTGGCTGCGGACTTTGCGCGAAGGCGTGCCATGAATCGGCCATCCAGATCCGGAATGGCAAGGCACGGCTCATCAAGGACGACTACTGCGACGGCCTCGGGGATTGCCTCCCTGCCTGCCCTGCAGATGCCATCCGCATCATCGAGCGGGAAGCGGCGGATTACGACGAGGCCGCTGTTCGCGCAAGACAGGCCTCCATGAAGGAAACCTGCGAGGAAACAACACCTCCCCAAGAACCCTCTTCCTCAAAAGAAAACAACGAGCTTCTCACCTGGCCGGTGCAGATCCGGCTGGCACCCGTGAAGGCAGATTATTTCCATGGCGCAAACCTTCTGGTGGCCTCCGACTGCACCGCCTATGCCTATGCCGGATTCCATAGGGATTTCATCCGCGGCCATGTGGTGCTGATCGGCTGCCCGAAACTCGACCCGGTGGACTACAGTGAAAAGCTCGCCGCAATCCTGCGGGAAAACGACGTGCAAAGCCTCCACGTGGTCCGCATGGAAGTCCCCTGCTGCGGCGGCATGGAATACGCCGTGAAAAAGGCACTGGCGGCAAGTGGGAAAAACATTCCCTGCCAGGTCACGACCATTTCACTGGACGGAAAAATTCTATAGATTTGCGCAAAAACGCCCGGCAGTGCTTCTCGTCACTGCCGGGCATTTGTTTTTTTAACATGAATCACTGGTCAACCCTGCGGATATCCGCACCCAGGCCCACCAGTTTCTCCACCAGATTGTCGTAGCCACGGTCAATATGATGGATGTAGCCCACCTGTGTTTCCCCGTCTGCCACAAGGCCTGCCAGCACCATTGCGGCACCGGCCCGGAGATCCGTGGCCTTCACCTGGCAACCGGTGAGGCGTTCCACGCCTTCCACCATGGAAGTCCGGCCATCAATCCTGATATGGGCGCCCATGCGCTTGAGCTCGTCCACATGCATGAAACGGTTCTCGAATACCGTCTCCGTAACGAGGCCGTTCCCTTCCGATACCGCCATCATCGCCATGAACTGCGCCTGCATGTCCGTGGGGAAGCCCGGATAGGGCATGGTCTTGATATCCACGGTTTTCGTGCGCTTGCTGCAGCTCACCCGGATGCCGTCGACGTCCTCCTCAATGGTGACACCGGCCTCCTTGAGCTTGGCAATGACGGGCTTCAGATGCTCGCTGATGGCATTCTCGATATAGACATTCCCCTGGGTCATGGCCGCTGCAACCATGTAGGTTCCTGCCTCAATGCGGTCCGGGATGATGGTATAGGCCCGCCCTGTGAGTTTCGGCCTTCCTTCGATCTTTATGACATTGGTTCCTGCGCCGCGAATCTTTGCGCCCATGACATTGAGATAATTGGCAAGGTCAACGATTTCCGGCTCCTGCGCCGGATTTTCCAGCACCGTCTGCCCCTCTGCCATGGATGCCGCCATCAGGATATTCTCCGTGGCTCCCACGCTTGGGAAATCCAGGTAGATCTTTGCTCCCTTGAGTCCTTCGGGCGCCGACGCCTCGATGAATCCATGCCCGATATGGATATCCGCTCCCAACGCCTCGAATCCCTTCAGATGAAGATCGATGGGGCGCGTGCCGATGGCGCAGCCGCCGGGCAGGGAAATCTTCGCCTTGCCGCAACGGGCCAGCAGGGGCCCCATGATGAGAAAGGAAGCGCGCATCTTGCGCACAAGGTCATAGGGCGCCTCGCAGGAATCGATCACCGTACTGTCCACGTGAAGCTGATGAGCTGCTGTATCAAAAGATGCTTTCACACCGAGTTTTCGCAATACCTCAGTGATCGTATGGACATCCTCCAGCGCAGGCACCTCATCGAGGATGCTCGGCTGATCCTGTCCCAAGAGCGTCGCTGCGATAATCGGAAGCACTGCATTCTTGGCGCCGCTGATTTTGACATGGCCCTCCAGCCGATGTCCTCCATTTATAATCAATTTTTCCATGCTAAGTTCAACATCCCCCAAAACATAGGATTGTAGTCTGTCTTAGTTTACCATTACCTGCTCTTTCTGACAAGCCAGTACAACACCAGAATCTCATTTTTTCACCTGCAGGGTGGTATGGATTGCATTCTCGATGATGTAATCCGTTTCGAATTTCGTCTCCCGCGACGCGTTCTCCTTGTCTGACCCCAAAAGATTTACCGTGTGTTCCTGTGCCGCGTTCGCCGAGGCCCTGGCAGCCTCGCGTATCGCTTTTTTCTGTTCCCGTTCGCTCATCACCGTCTGGGAGGCTCCGGGGGCAATGACAATTTCATTGTTGCGGGAGGTGGACAGGAGATTCTTGAGTTTCTCGGACGTACTGAGGCCTTTCGCTTCTTCCGTTGCCCCCGAAGCGGTCCCCGTAGTTGCCAACCCCTGCTGCAGGCCGAGCAGCTGCGTCACCGGGACCAGTCCGCCGCCCCGGACATCCAGATGCAAGGTTCCGGGGAGCTGGGTCTTGGGAACTTTGTAGGGAATCGTGAGCGTCATCTTCTCCTGGCGGTAAGGCTTGATGGTCGTGGTGAAGTTCACTGTTTCCCCGGGCTTCACCTCTGTCTTGTCGGGAACTGCCGACAGGATCGTGGCGGTCTTCCGTCCATTGTTCACATCAATATCCATCTGGATATCCAGAAGTTCGGATTCCTTTTCCTCATTCGAGCAGATGATATTCACGGCCTGGGCAAACTCCAGCACGGCAATCTGTCCCACATCCGTCGTGTTGTAGAACATATTCGAGCGTTCTGCCTTGCCGTTTTCTGCCACATCCGTGCGGATGGCGAAATGGACCTGCACCGTGCTCTCCCCAAGACTGTCCGTTGTCTTGCTCAGGGAAGCATAGGCCATGGCAGCACTGATCTGTGCGAGAAGATCCTCGTCATAGGCAATTCTCGTGGTATAGCTCTGCTCACGTCCCAAATCATGTTCACGCACAGTGACCTTCATGGGAACAACGGCGGGAAAAACGCCCAGTTCCCCTGCCACACCGGTCTCGCGATCCTGGTTGACGCGCCCGATGATATCGCCCATGTTCGAAAGTTTCGTTCCGGAATCGCTGGCACTGCTGACCGTGCCCACCACAGAGGCATCCGTCAGGAAATAATTGACATTTCCCCGGTGGAGAAAGGAATGACCAAAGCCGAGAATGCGCCTCCCATCCACGGCAGTCACTGTCCCTGTGGCCCCAATGGAGAAGTCGCCGTAAGCCAGCGCAACGCCCATCATGCTGCCCGGCTCCAGCGAAGCATGGTAATCCGTACCGCGCTCCTTGGAAAGATAGGTGGTATTGAGGGGCTGGAGAGCCAGGGAATCCTCCGAAAACACATGCTGGCGCAAGAAGGACCTGGAGGCCTCATCAAAACCCGAAAGGCACCATGTGGCCTTTTCCTCCAGTTCCGGTGCATCCTTCTCCTCCGGCACCTTCTGTTCCTTCGCATTTTCAATCTCATCCAGAGCAGACACAAAGGCGGCCTGGATTTTTCCGAGGATTCCGCCATCTTCCCCAGCGGCATCCTTTTCCCGTTCCTCTGCCGCTTTCTTGATGTCCACCGTGGAAATCTGCGTCTTGTTCTTCGTGTCCGGCATCTTCCAGAGTTCCATCATATCCTCAATGGGGGTGATAAAGAAGGTGAAGGGCGTCATGCCCTTGAGCCCTGCAGACAGTGCGCCCACCAGCTTCCCATCCACATAGACGGGGCTGCCGCTCATGCCCTGCAATACGCCAACCGTGTCATCCACCAGATCCCCCGAGGCATTTGCCATAATCAGGGGTGTCGCCGTCTTTCCATTGTCCAGGACGCCCACGATATCCACATGAAAGGGACGGATCTCACCGCTCTCATCCACCACGGTGTAGCCGGTTCCCGACATGCCCTCCTGAACCTCGCCAATGGGCATGATGGGAGGCATGGCCGACACAACGGGCATCATGCCGAAGAAAGCCCCCGCCAGACTCACAATCAACGCCTTTTTCCATGATCTATACAAAGATTTCACCTCATCAGTTGATAACAGATTCACTCATTCTTCCCATTATAACGCCAAATAGAAGATTTTGCCAAGAGGCAAAATCTTCTATTTAACATTTCCACAAGTCAATCCAGTTTTTTCCAGTTCCGTTCGGCAGGCGGGTGGTACTCATACTTTCTCGTGTACTCATTGGAAAATTCCTTTGGCACCCGGATGTCCATGGTAAGGGACGGATCCGTCTCCATCTCGTCCATTCGCAGGCCGTGATAGATGCCGTATTTCTCCAGGTTCTCCAGGGAGATATTGAGATCCACGTGATCCGGCACCTGGGCGATCCATGTATCCCCCTCGCGATATTTTACGCTGGCGCCATGGAAGAGGCTGCCGAGCACATTGTAACCGAGAGCGATGGCGAGATCGTCCATGTTGGAGTTCCTCTTCTGGATGCGGAAGTTCAGGGGCACAACCACACCGTTGTAGGTCTTGAAGCCCTTGACCAGCATATCCAGCTCGCCGCCGTGCCCCCAGCCCCAACTGCCGATGGAGTAGAGGACCTCGGCCCAGACATTCGTCCCGGCAGGGGCTATGACCACATCGTTGACGAGAAGGTCCTCCTTCAGCTTGAAGGCCACCATATCCCCCGCCTCGATGTGACGGCTGTGGAGGTGATATGGCAGGACGATCTCCATGGTGGTTCCCTTGGGCAGGAATGCCTCCCCCCTGGGGATGGTCCTTCCCATGAGCTTGTTTTCCTTGACATGGACCTCATCCACCGTCTTGTTGTGACGATAGGAGCAGTAGGTTCCGTCCGGCTGGATGAACACGGAAGACGCATGGGCGGCGGGAATCGCCGAAAACAGCGTGGCCGCCATCCCCAGACAGAAAGAAAGCATAACCTTTTTCATATGGCTCCCCCCCGATTCAAAAGTTCTGCTATTATAGTCTTTATTTTACCGCATTCCCCTCGTTGAAACAAGACTTTGTCAATTATAGTTCAAACTGCCAAGCGAAGAGTTCGGTGCGCAACACATCCATGGATTCCGGTCTGCGCTGCTGAAATTCCGACATTTGCTCGAGAAGCATAATTTTGGTTGTTTTATTTTATCGAATTCAACAATTTCATTTTATCAGATTCAATGAGTTCATTTTATCATATTCAAAATCATCCTGCAAATACGGAACAACTCTCGTTGCCGACCTGCAAACTGCCATATAAAATAACATTTAAAAGATTTAAAATTTTAATCCGAGATAAGTATGGGAATTGCAATAGAATTAGAAAAAAGGATATGAAGACCGCATCGGCTGTCTTCATATCCTCTCGTTAGCGCATTCCAAATCGCTCGGTCTTCTGACTCGGCAGGTCCTCAAGAACTTCCAGTGTCAAATCCATCCGGTAATCCCTCAATCCCCCGATTCAAAGAGCACATTTTAGTCCCACGTCAGATTCTTGGGACTTGCAAGCTTGACGGTGCTTCCGACAGAATATGACGTAGAAGAGTGACTTGACGAGCTTTCCGAAGTCTCTATATACTGCCCGCCTGTTGTAATGATTATCTTCTGTGCGACAATGCTGCCGCTCACCTTGGCCGTGCCGTCAATCTTGATGGTTCCATTCGGAGCGTAAAGAATCCCTTTATAGTTCATATTGTTCGGAATGTGAATGTTTCCGTTTAACGACACAATCACAGCCGAGTCATCATTTCCGGGAGCCGGGGATTTTTCAAAACTGACCTGAATGTCACCGCCAACAACTATGGTCTTATACCATCTTGCCCACACATCGACGCTTGTTGCACTGCTCGGAACGACAGTGCTTCCTTGTGGGCAAAGTGCAGGAAAATGTGACGTGTCTGTCGATGAACTGAAATTGTACGCATTGCCGGAATCATCATAGTAAACATTGAGTTTCTCACGATCGGCATAGGACATGTCCTTTATGTTCTCGATGAATTCACGGATACTGGAATTATTTGCAACAGAGATATCAATCTCATCCCGATAATGCACATCCGGGCTTTCCTCTGTAGCCGTTGCCTTCCACTGCCAGCCTTCCTGATGCAAGTTGGATATGTTTTCCTTCACAAAGGATGTGCCGTTCTCATCCACAAATGTGAAAGTTTCCTGCTTGCCATCTGTCCCCCAGTTATATTTACCCCAAACACTTGGTTCAATGGTTTTGGTGACATAAACGCTTTTTCCGTCAATGGTTGTCCAGTAGTCCGCGGAAAAAGATGATCCACTGCTCAATAAATCCTTGTCCGCCCAAAGGTCTCCTGTCAGAACGGTATTTCTGCTGTTGTCGAACATGAGCTTGCCGTTTGTCATGATGTCGCCATCTACCGTCACATCATCCGTATGAAACCATATGCCGCAATCCTCGGAGTTTCCATTGCCATTCATGTTGTAAGTGGATGAGCTATTATGTGCAGCACACATCGCAAACTTGAACATCTCATCAGTAATCCCGCCACCGGTTGCAATGGCAACCACAGCATCCGCGCTTACAGCCTTGAACTGGGTATCCGGCATGAAAATCTTGAGAAAATAAATCGGTACATCTTCCGTCAGCTTTACACGATAGTAGGTCACACCCTCCACCGTTTGCATCTGATATTTCTCGTCGGAAAGCTGTTCTATGCCCAATTTATTGCTCTGGATGACGTTTCGGTCTACATATAACCGCGCCTCATCATCCGCGCTATCCTTGGACTGGTCTTGCGCATATGCAGCCCCTCCCGCCAACGCCGCCGCATCCGCCGCATTTTGCAGACGGGAATGATGGATATACAGATTGCCGAGATCAAAGGCAAATCCCGTGCATGCCATCAAAAGCGGCAAAAGAAACGCCGTAAAGACAATGATTGCCCCACGTTGCCGCCAACATGTCAATAAGTTCCATCGCATCCTACAACCCTCCAGACATTTATCTTCCCAAGCGTTTCGCCGCTTCCTTGTATACTTCCATGTCTGCTCTCATACCGATGATAACAATATTCATACTCTTCGCTGTACGTTCCAATGTATAAACAATGCGAACCCCCGCTTTTTTGATCTTAAGTTTCAGGCATCCGGTCAAATCTATGCCACTCCTGTTCCCAAGTTCCACGCCATAGCCACCCTCGCTCTGTGGCAAAGGATTATTGCTTGCCTTGTACATGGCGCGGAGCACCTGCGGTTTCACACTGCCGTCCAGTTTCGTGAAATCTTGCTTGGCATCATCTGTCATAAGGATGTTCCATTTACTCAATTTCCACATCCCCTATTGCTTCCAAATCTTGTTCGGTAATCCCAAACTCCGCCATGACTTCTTCCATGGTGTACAATTTCCCCTTGCCTGGATGTGCCAAACGTTCCGCAGCCAGCAGCTCGATTTCCCTGTCGGCCAAATCGTCCACAAGCTGCATATATTCTTCCGCAGTCATCATGACACAGGGCTTTTCCTGCCCATTGGTTATGAGTTTTGCCCCTGTTCTTCGCACTTCCTCAAAAACCTCCTGTGCGCCCTCCACAAACCGGGATAGAGGAATTGTGGTTGCACTTATTGCTGACATATTCATCCCTCCCAAAACTTTTTCGTTTCATCCTTCTACTCGCCTAAGCCTCATGCCCTCCCGCAATCCAATCCGCTCTGCCTCCCCTGCGGCGAGTTCCAAGGCCGCCCTTGCGCCCGGGCAGAGGCTCAGGCCGATCCACGGGCAAAGATGGGGAACGATTTTCAAGATGCGTCCCTCGTCATCCAGATACAGGACATCAATGGCGAAGCGCATGAAACACATATGGACGCTGCTGCAAGGGGAAAGAAGCAGTCCCTGTCCTTGGGGAAGGTTTCTTCGCCCCATGAGACCCAGAAAACGTTTCAGAAAGGTGTCCGCTTCTTCTACATAAAGCGATATCATACCCGTTGTGCCTTCGATTCTCATTCTACGCAAAACCATCACCAAGTCAAAAATTCTTCAATAGAACCAGAACGGACGGCAGGAGGACAATGACAAACAGTGCTGGGAAAATGAACAGCACAAGGGGAAACAGAATCTTGACGGGAGCCTTCAGCGCCTCGGCCTTTGCGTGCTGGCGGCGGCGTTCCCGCATATTGTTCGCCTGGTTTTCCAGCGTGTTTGCCATGCTTGTCCCCAGCCGCTCTGCCTGAATCACCGCCGTAGTGAAGAGATAGACCTCCTGCACGTCGCAACGCTGCGCCATTTGACGAAGGGATCGCGCCCTCGGCATGCCCATCCGAACATCCCTCTGCATCCGCACACACTCGTCGATAAAGGGTCCCTTCATGCGAGACACGATTTTCGACACGCCCCCGTCAAAGGCAAGACCCGCCTGCACACTGACGCAGAGCAAGTCGAGAAACTCCGGCAGCTGCCTCTGAATCAATTTTTGCCGCTTGCGGATAATGGAGTTCAAAATCGCAAAGGGAAGAAAACCTCCCATTACTACGCCCAGAGCCATGAGGGCAATCCGTTGGACATAGGGAAAGGTTCCGCCGGACACAGCCATGAAGGCAATCAGGAAGCACACCGCAATAGAAAGTAGCCAGCCGCAGACAAAGGCGTTGACGCTCCAGACCCCCAGTTTCCCCGCCAGCATGATGCGGTGCTCCAGCATGGCACGGATTCCCTGAGGAGCAAAGCGCATGAGCTGCTTGGTCAGGGACTGGAAGAAGGGAATGATTGTGCGCTCCACAAAGGGAACTTCCCCGGGGCTGGCGGCCATGGCCTGCTCCGCCTTGGCCTTGGATCCGTACTGCAAGCTTCGGAGCCTCTGGTGCATCTGGGTCTTAGGGATCAACCGGGTCATGACGAAGAAGTAGACCAACATGAAGACAAAGAGGCCAAATGCCAGGGAGGCTGCCAATACCATCATAAGAAATCACCTTTCCTTCGCCATTCCCGACTGGCCCTGGAAAATGGAACTGGGAAGTTCTACGCCGTTCATCTTGAACTTCTCCAGGAAGCTGGGCTGGAGGCCCGTGGCCACATAGCTTCCCACGGACTTTCCATTGTCGTCGATATAAGACTGCACATAGCGGAACAGATCCTGGAGGACGATGGTGTCCCCCTCCATCTTCTGCACCTCGGTGACGTAGGTGATCTTCCGGCTGCCGTCCCGGATGCGGGACTGCTGGATGATGATGTCGATGGCGGAGGAAATCTGCTCCCGGATGGCCCGCACCGGAAGCTCCATGCCCGCCATGAGAACCATGGTCTCCAGACGGGACAGGGCATCCCTGGGGCTGTTGGCGTGGGCCGTGGTGAGGGAACCGTCATGGCCCGTATTCATGGCCTGCAGCATGTCCAACGCCTCCCCGGAACGCACCTCGCCCACGATGATGCGGTCGGGGCGCATGCGCAGGGCATTTCGCACCAGGTCGCGAATGGTGATCTCCCCGGTTCCCTCGATGTTCGCCGGCCGTGCCTCCAGTGTCACCACATGGGGCTGCTGGAGGCGAAGCTCTGCCGCATCCTCGATGGTGACGATACGTTCCCCCTCGGGAATGAAGCTGGACAGTACATTGAGGGTGGTGGTCTTCCCGGAACCCGTGCCCCCGGAAACCAGCACATTCAACCGAGCCTTGACGCAGGCCTGCAAGAACATGGCCATGTCCTCGCTGAGGGTTCCGAAGCTGATGAGGTTTTCCACAGAGAGAGGCGTCTTGGAGAACTTGCGGATGGTGACGCAGGGCCCCACCAGGGACAGGGGGGCAATGATGATGTTTACGCGGGAGCCGTCGGCAAGACGGGCATCCACCAGGGGAGAGGACTCGTCAATGCGGCGTCCCAGGGGCGTCAGGATCCGCTCCACGATGTTCATGAGGTGGGCATCGTTATGGAACTGCACCTTCGTCAGGGAGAGCTTGCCCATCTGCTCCACGAAGATCTTCTTGGGTCCGTTGATCATGACCTCGGTGATGGTCTCATCCTTCAGAAGCGGCTCGATGGGACCGAGGCCCAGCATCTCGTCGCAGATATCGGCAATAAGGCGGGTACGTTCCCCCCTGGGCACCGAGAAGGGATTCTCCTCCAACACCCGCTGGCAGTAAGTATCGATGAGTTCCTCCACTTCTTCCCGGGTATGCTCCGTGCCGGAGAGGATCCTCTGCTCCTCTGCGTTCATCTCGTCCACGATGCGGCGATGGATGGCCAGTTTCAGTTCCTGATAGGCATCCTCGGTGGTCTCCGACTGGCGGCCCGCAAAAATCGGCCGCTGCTTTGCCTGCTCACCCTTCGGCCTTCCAAGTCTTTCCAGCAACGCTGACATTCCTACCCCTCCATTCCATCAGGTTCCCGCAGTCTCATCGTGCATGGAATATTGTATCTCGTATTCCGCAGGAAAAGATACTTGTTTCATAAGGCCATAGGCAGGGAAGTCCGTGTTCAATGTCGCCTTTATTGTCACCTTAACGGAACCTGGAATATTCCCGTCCTCGCTATCCGTTATTTTCTCAATCGTAAAACTGTCATCCTCACCCGACCAGGTATAAACACCCGTGGTCAATTGGGTATTGTCTTTGTAATAGTCTTTTATCGTATTATAGTCAGTGCCAACAGCCGCCTCCCGGGCACTGCTGCGAGCTACGTTGCTAAGGGTTATATAATCCTTGAACAAAAATCCAAAGTATATGATTCCAAAAACCAAAAACAGGAAGAAGGGTAGCACAAACGCGAACTCCACGATTGCTTGCCCCTTTTGTTGCCTCATGTTCTGCCCCTCCCCTATGAAAAATCAGCCTCCTGTCCACAGGAGGCTCCCACTCTTGCAAAAGAATCAGGGCGTGTCAAAAACTCTTTTTAGATTATATTCTAATTTTCAACACGCCCACAAATTATTCACCCATCAATTCCATTTGGCGGCTCACTTGCCCTTGTCTAATTGAGTACCGACGTTATCAAACACAGACTTGATTTTATTGCCTATGTTATCATTCCCGACAAGATAACCGGCAATGACCACAACAAAGGCGAGAATCAATGCATACTCCACCATGCCCTGGCCTTTCTCCCCCAAATAAGGATCTACATACCGTATTTTGAGGTACTCCAAGATTTCTTTCATGAGAACTCCTCCTCCTATAAAAAATAAACATATCTATATCAAGCCCGTAGGCCGGATACCATTGATAAACTTTTCACTGGCCCGAAGTGTCGTCAAAGAGTCCCACCACCGAGCCGGTGATGTCGGAAATCGCTTGGCCGATTGCCGTATCTCCCACGAACACCGCCCCCATGACGATGACAACAGCAAGGACAAAGGCATACTCCACCATGCCCTGGCCTTTTTCCGAAGAAAACTTTTCCCAAAGCATACCTCTGCCCCCCTTCGAGTCAAACTTCTATATCCACCACCTTCTGAATTACAAGGAAGCCAATAAGTTCCATAACGACTGCCCCACCGATGGCCATCTGCCCAACGGGATCTTCCAAAAGAGGTGTCAGATAACCGGGATTAATGATGCTCAAAGCTGCTGCCAAAAAAATCGGAAGTGCCCCCAGAATGACACCGGAGAGCCTCCCCTGCGCTGTCAGTGCCATGACCTCCCGTCTCATGCGAATGCGTTCGTTGATGGTATCGCTGATGGTATCGAGAATCTGGGCGAGATTTCCTCCCACCTGCCGCTGGATGAGAACAGCGGTCACCATCAGGGAGAAATCCGGGCTGTCCACCCGCTTGTCCATGTCATCCAGTGCCTTTTCTATCCGTGCACCCAGATTCATCTCCCGCATGACATGGGCGAACTCCTCACTGATGGGAGGTTCCATTTCCTTGGCTACCAGGTCCATGGCCTGCAGGAAGCTGAACCCGGCCCGCATGGCATTGGCCACCATGGTGAGGCAGTCCCCCAACTGGTTCACAAAGGCTGTACGCCGACGGTTGATGCGGTAGAGTACATAGAACCACTCACCGAAAGCAGCCGCAATGCCCACCAAAACTGCGGAAAAAGGCTGCAGTGTCAGGAGCAGGGTGGCCAGGCCCGCTGCCACGGCACCGAAAAAGGCGATGACCAAAAACTCCGATCCCAGGATGGGGAGCCCCGCCTGCCGCATCTTGAAATCCAGACTCTCGGCCTTTCGCACGTTCTGCAGCTTCCGGGCAAGGTTTCGCACCATGTTCATCAGATAGTTCGCGAAATTCTCCTGGGGCTGGGGAGCCGCCATATCCACGGGACGGGGTGCCGCATCGGCATAGTAGCGCATTCTCTGGCTGATGGCCGACTTGTTGCGCCTGGCGTATTCCAGGAAGAACACGAACATCAGGAAGATCAGAAGGCCGCAGACGACAGCTGCCACGATAATCATGTCTTGTTTCACCTCATCTTCCGCCGCCCGATGATCTCATCGGCCAGACGGTTGATATTGTCTGCAAACACCGTGCCGGAGCGGGTGTCCACTGCCATGCGGCCATTGTTCGCCGCCGCCGACACCAGCAGGTACTCATTGGGAAGGATGGCATCCACGGGAAATTCCATCTCCCTGGACAGCCACTGGCGCTGCTCATCTGTGCAGGGCTCCACCCGGGTGAACACGGGCTTGACCCTCTTCTCGTAATCCGGCCATGCCTTGAAGATTTCCATGGCACGTTTCATGTGCTGTATCTCAAAGCCGCCGCCAATCATGGCCACGAGATAGGTCTGGGTGGAGAGCTCCGCCGCCGATATCGAAACGGGATTGAACCCCGGAGGCAGGTCGATGAGCACATAGCGGAACAGGCTCTGGGCCATGCGCACCACTTCCTCGAAGGGCTCGATGTCCACCAGCTCCGCATAATCCGGCTTTTTCGTGCCGCAGAGAATGCGAAGGTTGTCCACCTCCGGCACCTCCAGGAAATAGGAGTTCAATGTGATGGGGGAGAGGAATTCGATATCCCGCACCGCCTCCACGATGGTGCTCTGAGGGGAGAGATTGAAGAAGACCGCCATGTCCCCGAACTGCAGGTCCGCATCGATGATGCCAACGCCCTCTCCGCTTTTCCGTGCAAGGCTCAGGGCGAGGTTTGCCACCAGCGTCGTCTTGCCGCTCTTTCCCTTGGGGCTGAAGAAGGCCAGTGTCTCCGAGGACACCGCCATGCCGCTCCTGCCAAAGGTATGGACGGCCTCGATGAATTCCTGTGCCGTGAAGGGCTTGAGCAGATAGCCTTTGGCGCCGGCCTTCACGATCTGCGCCGCATTGTTGGCATTCCAATTGCTGCTGAGGCAAAGGAGTGCCGCCCCCGGAAAAGCATCGGTGAACTCTGGAATCAATGCCAGATTCTGAGGTACATCGATATCCAGAAGGATGAGGTTCGGCTGGAACATCTTTCCCTGTCCCAGAGCATCCCCTGCCTGCTGGTAGCGGGCATCGAGCTCATAGCCATCGATGCCGCGGACCACGCTGGACAGGCGCTCCAGCATCACCCGGTTGTTCTCGATCAAAATGACCCGGTAATCCACTTGTCAGCACCTCCGCCAACATTAGTTAAAAATTTTCTTGAACCAGGAGGATACTCCCGACGAACTCGACTCCTGGGCTGCCGTGCGGTTCGTATAGCGTTCCACCAGTGCCCGAAGTTCCGTGGACAGGGCATTGGTGGAGGAATACACCAGAGGCACTCCCGTCTGGATGGACTTCCGGGCCGGCTCAAAGGCATTCGGGAGGACATGATAGAAGGGCTCTCCCAAAAGCTGCTCCACGTCCGCCAGATCGATCTTCGTCTTGGAATTGCTGCGGTTGAGCACGATGCGGATCTTGTTGGCCTCATATCCCAGGCTGCGAATGGTGTCGCAGCCAATCTTCATGTTCTTGATGGTGGGAATGAAATCCACGATGCCCAGGAAGGTGATGATGGTGCTCATGTCCATGACCGCCAGGTTCATCTCGCTGAAGGCCGATGTGGTGTCCACCACAACGAAGTCAAAGTCGAGCTGGAGCTGCTGCAGGATGTGCTGCACGGCCGGAGTGGAGATGTTATAGGCCTCTTCCAGGGCAAAGGGGGCAGGAAGGACATAGAAACTCCATCCCTGATAACCGTACACCGTCAGGAATTTCTTGACATCGAAGCCCTCCGTGTTCGTCTTGGCCTCCCGCTGGGCGTCTGCCAAAGAATACTCCGCCTCCAGGTGCAGGTAATTTGCCACATCGCCGAATTGCAGATCCAGATCTACCAGGCAGACATGATAACCCTCCCGAACCAGTTCTGCGGCCATATTGATGGCGATGAGTGTCTTGCCCACCGCCGAGGCCGTGCTGAATACCGTGGCGACAATGCCTCTGCGACCTTCCTCCATCCTCATTCCCTCCCGTTTCAGGGTGTATCCACATCATTGAATCTTTGGTAGCTGCCGGGCCGGATCGGCTGGCCCGGCGAAGTATCCACGGTTCCAAATCCTGCTGCCTCTTCCGCAATCCTTGCGGCGGATACTTCCTCTCTTTGTTCCGCTGCCCTCGCCTCCGGGGTGCTCCTGTCCGGTGTCTTTCTTTCCAGGTCCCTTTCCTCTTCTTTCTTTGCTTCCTTCTCCGGCAAAGGCGGATTGTTCACATCCACCTGGTTGCGATTCCGTGCCTCGTATTCGTTCTGGGCATACCATTCCCTCATCTTGTCCGACATCTCCGCAGGAGTGTCACCGTCAATCACCCGTGGGGTGACGAGAATGATCAGTTCCCTCTTTTCGTTGGTCTTGCTGGTATGCTTGAAGAACTCGCCGATGATGGGGATGCTGGAAAGAAGGGGTATCTTCTGGACGGTCTTGGCATCCTCCGAACTCAGGAGGCCGCCGATGATCATGGTATAGCCCTCATCCATGTGAACCAGGGAATGGACGTTCCTGGAGCGCATGGAGGGCACCGTTCCCGCCGAGGTCTGGACGGTCCGGGTGTAATCCGGCGCACTGACCTCGGCATGGACTTCCGCCGTGATCTTATGGTCGGACTCCATGACGGGGATGATGTTGAGGCGGATGCCGTAGTCCTTCCACTCAAAGGTGGTGCTGCTGTTGCCGCTGTCCTTCGGGAAGGGCAGGCTGCCGCCGATATGGATCTTTGCCTTGGCCCCGCTCAGTGTGGAGATATTGGGCCGGGAGAGTACCCTTGCCTTTCCGTCCTTGAGGAGCAGGTTGATGGTGGCATTCACGCGGCTGAAATGATCCAGCAGCCAGAAGCCGGTGTTATGCAGCCCGCCGAAATCCTCGCCGCCGTAAAAAGCTCCTGCTGCCCCTGCCGTCACCGTGGTAAAGCCGGTATCCGTATCCATGGTCTTTGCCGTGGCAGAATGGAACAGGGTACCATAGGTATCATCCTTGTTGTAGGATACCTCGATGATCTGCGTCTCCAGACGGATCTGCGTGGGGTTCTGTATCTGCAGGAGATCCACCACATTGGCATAGGTACGTGCCGAACGGTAGGCGAGATCATATTCGAAGCCGCCGTCATCATTGCCGTATTTCGTCTCCGTCGTTTCATTGTCGCCGCTGTAGAGACTTGCAATCTTCACAGCACGGTCATGCTCCACCTGGTCTTTCACCGTGCCCTCCAGAAGGATGCGGGGGGTTTCCCCGCTCATGATCACACGGACCTTGACATGAGGCAGCCCGATGGCCTGCTGGATGATATAGCTCTGTCCGGCGTCATCCAGGCTGACACCGATAACGTACTCTTCCAGAAGCCCGTTCTCATACCAAACCAGAAGGGTTGTGGTTCCCGCCTTTTTTCCGACAATCAGGAATTCCGTGTCGTCCGACAAGAGCGTGACATCCGCAACCTCCGGATTACCCACGGCAATCCGGCTGACAACGCCATGGGCCGTGAAATGGAAGTATTCGTTCATTCCTATGCTCAGAGTCGTTGCGGCCATTGCCACCGGCGTGGCGCAAACCAGGGCCCCTGTAAGAAGGCCTGCCCGTATTCCCCATGAATTCATGATTTCTCGCTCGCTTTCGCTTTGGAATCGTTACTTTGAGAACTGTGTCCCCCGAATGACTTCTATGCTGCTCCCACCCGCATAAGATGCGTCATAGGAACCGCTGTATGACTCTGCCGGCGGGGTATATGCCGGTGCAGGCGCCGATACCGGTGCAGATACCGGCATCGGTGCTGCAGGGGCCGTCTCTGCCTTTTTGCCCTGGTTCAGGGTAATGGTGTAGTTCGTATCGATGATGTAGGGCTCGGCCGGGCGGAAGGGACGCAGAACCAGATAGACCTTCCCTGTCTGGGAGGCCACCATCAGCCGAAGGGCTTCCTCCGGCAGCACCGCCAGGGTTGCAGTGGCAAGGGAATCAACCGCCTGAACCTTGCCCCCTTCTTTGCTGTCTTTGCCCTTTTCTCCGCCGGCATTTGCCGCATCGGTAATCTTGTTGATGCTGAGAAGCAATACATTCTGCAGGAGGATCTCTCCCGTCACCTTGCCGTCCTTGACCTTGTCCGAGACCGTCATGACATCCACATAATCCCCCGGAAGAGCAAAGCCCGCCACACCTGTGACATCGTCAATGGCGAGGGAAATGGCGCGGCAATTCGCGGGAATCGTCCCGGTAAAGCCCGCTTCTTTCTGGTCGGGGAACAATTTGCGTGCCGTGAGGATATCGCCGCTGAAAATCATGGACCGGACAGGCTTGCCCAGAACAACGTTGATATCCTTTATGGCGTCCTCCGGAACAGCGGACTTTGGCATTTCAATGACTTGAAGCATTTCCTCCTTGAGTTCCGTCCGTACCGGAATGTCCCGTTTGACCGTGACGACCTTCACCATGGCCATGTCCGGCCGGTTTTCCGGGCCCTTGTCCGGCATGATGCTGGACAGCACCAGGAAAAAGAGCCCAAAGGCCAGCAGCCCTGCCACGGCAGACAAAAGCAACAGTCCTCGCGGTGTCATGCCTTCAATGAACTCCATGATGGATTCCGCGACTTTTGGCAGTTTCACCGAAGCGTCCCTCCCCTATAGTTGGATAAATATCTGAATAAATTTAAGAATACATCCTTATCTTGTTACTTCTACAAATCTTCCCAAATCCCTTGGGCGGAAAGTCCTATTTCTTTAAATCTGTTTTATAGGAAGAAATGACTGTGTATTCGATTCTTGTTTGTGCTATACTGAAATTAGTGGGCAGGAAAATTTCCTGCCCATGATTATGCAAAACTGGAGGTGCATCCATGCAAAATATTCCTTTCCAGCCTATTTGCGCTGCCCTGCTCCTCGCCCTTGCCCTCGCTTCCTTCGGCTCTGCCTGGATCAATACCCTCTACGCCGGTTCCAGGGGCATATTGAGTTTTCCCGAAGAGGCAGGGCAGCGTGCCCGTCATCGGTGCCTTTGGCTTTCCCTGCTCGGGGCGGCTTGCGGTTTTCATCTGGCGGGATTCCTGCAGGGCGAGGCATTTTTCTGGGGGCTTCTCGCCTTGTTTTTCCTGCTTCTCATTACCTGCACGGACTTCGAGCAGTATGTGATCTTTGATGCCATGCTGCTTCCCTTCGCCCTTGCAGGCCTTGCAGCAACTCTTTTGCTGGGGATGCCTGTCCCTGATCATTTGCTGTCGGGCTTCCTCGGGGGCCTGGCATTCCTGCTTCTCGCCATTTTGACGCGGGGAGGGATTGGCGGCGGCGATGTGAAGCTCATCGCCGTCCTTGGACTGTGGTTCGGTTCCGAACGCCTCTCAAGCATTGTCGTTCTCGGGCTCCTGCTCGGCGGCCTGGCTGCGCTTTTCCTGCTACTCTCAAAGAAGAAAAAACGTCAGGAGGCCTTTGCTTACGGCCCATACTTCTGCCTTGCCGCAATCTTCTTCCTCCTGACGGAAGGCATGTAAGGAACGGTTCATCATTTCTCCAGGATGACCAAGGCACTGCCCACGCTGCGTTCCTCGCCATCCGAGGGCGAGTTCTGGAGCTGGCCGCCAATGACGAGGGCACTGGAGCCGCCGCCATCGAAATTCAGGGCATTCACGCAGCCGTATTGCTTCAGGAGCTCCGCCCATTCCGTCAAAGTGCATCCATGGCTTTGGGACTGGCGGCCATCCACCACGGCGAGAACATAATTGCCGTCCTTCGTCACGCCAAAGGCACTGCGCGGCGCCCGTCCGTAGCGGATGTCTGAGGGAAATTGCTCCTCGCCTGCGGTCACCTGGATCTTCCCGTTTGCCAGGAGGCGGGGACCAGCGCCGATTACCTGGTTCACCCGGTTCCACTCATTTCCCATGTCCTCCTGGATATCTGCGGTATCACCGACGCGAATCCCTTGAAAGGCAGCCATGGCCGTCCCATGCACGGAAACGACGACACCGTTTGACGGTATGGGGGTATTCCCGGTCCGGATATCCGTGACCTTTCCGTTTTTCACGACGAACTCCAGGCCGTATTCATTCGTCCGCGTCGAGGGCCCGTACCAGTGATTGTAGAGCACAAGGCTGTCTGCGCCGCGCTCCGCATTCACGCCTCCCACGGGCCATGAGCGGCTGCCCAGGGTCACCAGGCCGCTGTAGTTCGGGCGGCCAAAGATCACAGAGCCGTCATCCTTGATTCCCATGGCAGTGCGTTCCATATAGGTCGTGCCAACGACAGTCCCGTCGATCTTCAGGTCTCCCAGGATATCTCCATTCCATGCGAAATAGGAGGCATTGACCGCTGCCACGGCATCCTGCTCGTCCGAGATCCTGCTCACGCTTTCCCTGCCGATTACCTGGTTGCTGCCCAGGGCAGGCTTAATGCGGTAACGGGATTTGTCCGCCTCAATGAAGAATGCCTTCACGGGTCCATCGCTGTTCCATCTGGAATAGATGGTCTTTTTGAGGCCGGGGGCCAATTGGATTTCCGTGAAATCCCGCGTGGGACCGGCAGTTCCCTTTGGCTCGCCTGAACCCCGCAGGACCGTGGTTCCCGGCTTGTCGGATGTCTGGGGCTTTACGGGCTCCTGCTTGTCGGGAAGGACATCCACAAATACCCGTGCGGGGGATTGAACCTTTTCCACCTTGTATTTCAAGGGGCGGTTCAGGAAAATCTTCACCAGGAAACGCCCATTTTTTTCCTCATAGGAAATCTTCTTCACCAGGGCACCGGATATTTCCGGCTTCTTCCAGCCTTTGCCGGGAAGTCCCCGAAAGGTCAGGGTGATGCACTTGCCATCGTCCGATGAATTCACCTGATAGCCGGGCATCTCGTTCCAGTCGAACACGATGCGGTCATGCTCGCTGCCGCTGTGGAAGCGCACGCCGGAAAGAGAGGATGCTGGGGCAGCCCATACGACTGCCTGGAATGCTATGCCGAAAACTGCCGCCAAACAAGCGGACCTGCGTGGAAAGAACCTCATGAAACAAAAACCTCCAAAAAACTCCAAAAGAAAAAGATGATATTGTACCATATCATAGCACAAAACTCGCAAAAAAGAAATTGCAGGATGCCAGGGCACCCTGCAATTTTAGTCTATTTTTATACCTATTTTATGCCCTGCTCATGTTCCATGGCCTCCTGCCTGAGAACTGACGGGGCAAGCTGCTTGTAGATGATGTCGGCGAGGCCGATGCCGCCTGCTTCCGCTGTCGCCTTCATGAGCTCCGTGTCGCGCATGTCCTCGAAGATATCCATGGCATTGGACTTGCCGAACATGGGATCCTCCGGGACGGTCTTGCGCATCTCCCGGTACATCATCTGAAGGAACATGGTCTCGAAGCCCTTGCATGCCTCCTTGAGTTCCTTGTCCCTGGCGCTGATGTCCTCGCTGTTCACCACATGCCCCGCGCCATAGCCCTTCATGGCCTTGCGTTCCGCCTCCTTGAGCTGCTGGGAGAACTGTGCCTCACCTGCTGCATAGTTCGCGGAATCATAGGTATTGTTCGGCTTCAGCCCTGTACCGGACAGAGGATTTATCTGCACTTCAACCAACTCCTTAGATGAGCTCCACATCCGCATGAATTGCGCCTGCCGCCTTCATCGACTGGATGATGGAGATGATGTCTCTCGGCGTCGCACCAACGGAGTTCAATGCACCGACAATGTCGCTGATATTTGCCGTTGCCTGCAGGACAATGGTTTTCGCCTTGTCCTCCGTCGCTTCCACATCCGTTTCCTTGGTCACCACCGTGGTGCCGTAGGAATAGGGAAGGGGCTGGGATGCATCCGTGGAGCCTTCCACATGAATGGTGATGCCGCCCTGGGTGATGGCGCATTCATCGACGGCCACATTGCCGCCCATGACAATGGTTCCGGTGCGTTCATTGAGAACAACCTTTGCAACGTTGTCCGGCATGATGGGAAGTTCTTCGATGCTGGCCACGAAGCCCACCACATTTCCCCGGTAATAGGCAGGAATCTTGATGTCCACGCGTCCCGGGTTCGCTGCGCGGGCGATGTTCCCGTACTGGGAGTTCACTGCTGCCGCAACTCGCGCCGCTGTCGTGAAATCCGCTTTGGCAAGGGAAAGGCTGATATTCCCGTTGGCACCGAGGTCATCCTCCACCGTGCGTTCCACGATGGCGCCGTTCGGCGTGATCCCCACGGTGGGGAAATTCTTCTGCACACCGGAGCCGCCATTCCCGGCCATGAAGCCGCCCGTGGAAACCGCCCCCTGAGCCACGGCATAGACATTCCCATTGCCCGCCCGGAGGGGAGTCTGCAGGAGGGTGCCTCCCTGAATGCTCTTGGCATCTCCCATGGAGGAGACCGTCACGTCCAGGGTATCTCCCTCCCGGACAAAGGGAGGCAAAGTTGCCGTGACCATGACCGCAGCCACGTTCTTCGGCTTCAGGGAGGAAGCGCTGATGGTCACGCCATAGCTCCTGAGCATGTTCACCACGGACTGGATGGTTTCTGTCGACTTGTTGGAGTCTCCCGTGCCGTTGAGTCCCACCACAAGGCTATAGCCCATGAGCTGGTTGGAGCGCACCCCCTGCACCTTGGAGATGTCCTTGAGACGCGTGACCGCCGAATCCGCAGACACCGATGCCATATTCGTTCCCAAAAGGAGCGAGGCCGCCAATGCCATGGCGATGAATTTTTTCATAACCAACACCTCATCAGAACAGGATATTGAAAATCTGCGTCAGGATGCCCTGCCGCTGCTTCGCATTGAGGGGGCCTTTGCCATTGAATTTGACCACCGCATTCGCCACCTTGGTGGATGGGACCGTATTCGCCGCCGTCACATCATCCGGCCGCACCAGGCCCCGCAAAGTGATCTTGTTCTCGTCCTTGTTGTGCCAGATGGACTGTACGCCCTCCACCACAAGATTGCCATTGGGCTGCTTCTCCACCACGGTGACCGTGATGTTGCCCGTCACGCGGTTCGTGTCCGTGGACGAGCCTTTTGCCGAGAAGGAATCCGATCCGCTGATGGATGCCGCCCGGATGAAGTCAAAGACACCGACTCCCCCCTCCAGGCTCTGGCTGCCCGACTTGCTGTTGGAAGTCGCTTTCTGTGACTGCAGGGTGGTCCGCTCGCTGATGACAATGGTCAGGATGTCACCCACATTGTGCGCCTTGTGATCCCCGAAGACACCCCAGTCGTTGCCCCCCTCGTCCGACCAAAGGGACTGGGCGCCCGCCACGGGGGCAGCCGCAATGGAGCAGGCCAGGGCTATGGCAAGCATACAGCTCATCTTTTTCTTCATTCCACTCACCTCAAATAATTTCCACGGTATTTGCATCCAGGACGCGCCCTCTGAGGACCTTGCGGGACTTTGCATTCCGCACGCGGATGATCTTTCCGATGCGCCCGCGCTCCATGGCGACGCCCTCTGCCTTCACCTGGATGCCGTTATGTGTCGCCATGAGGGTAATGGCAGCGCCCGCCTCCATGACGATGGGACTTTGCAGCATCCTGTCTGTTATGGCCGTGCCTTCCTTGATGACACGGGCGGGAACCCGGCCCGATACGTCCGCAGGATCTGTAAGGTATTCATCCGCCCGACTCTCGATTTCTCGCTCCTCCAGCCGCACATCCGATGCCTGGATCTGATGCTCCAGGGGCAAGTCCCGTGCAGCTACCAGCACCTTGTCATAGACCACGACACGGTAGTAGCATGTTGCCCGCCGATAATATTTCCCATCGATATAGACGGACAAGTAAACAGGAATTGTCGTATTGTAGCGGATCTGTTTGGGAAGCGTCGCCTCGCAGATAATCTCCCCCGGCGGGCAATGCATTGTCTGCGGGCCGCGCAGGAGCTTGAGCTCATGCCGCCTTGTCTCTCCCTGCTCCTCAAGCACTGCCTCCAGCTTTTCTGCAGCAAGGACAGGGAACTGATCCGAGGGGATCACCTGCGGATACCGCTCCATCTGTAATCCCGGCCCGTAAGCGCAGGATGCCACAGGAAGGAAAAAAAAGCCACTCCAGAACATGCAGAGAATGGCCCCAAAAAGAATCTTCAATTTCATCAACGCTTCAACCCGTTGGCGATTTCCAGCATGGAATCCGTGGTAATGACTGCCTTGGAATTGGACTCGTAGGCGCGCTGGGCGATGATCATCTCCACCATTTCCTCGACAATCTGCACCGTGGACATTTCCAGGGTGCCCTGGGTCAAGGTTCCTGCGCCATCCTCACCGGGATTCCCCTCAATGGGATCACCGGAGGCTGCGGAGACGATGAAAAGGTTCTTGCCGATGGCCGTGAGGCCTGCCGGGTTCACGAATCGCGCCAGGGTAATCTGTCCCACCGCCTGTTGCTCGCCGCCCGCAGGCGTACAGGAAACCTGTCCGTCTCCTGCAATGACAATGCTGTCGCTGGGCGCTGTCTCATCAATGGTGATGCCGTCCGCCAAGGGATAGCCGTCCGTCGTCACCATGCGGCGGTTGGAATCCAGCTTGAAGGTGCCGTCACGGGTATAGCCAATGGTGCCGTCCGGCAACTCAATGCGGAAGAAGCCTTCCCCCTGAATGCCAATGTCCGTCGGATTGTCCGTGGTCTGAAGCGCTCCCTGTACGAACACACGCTGGGTTGCCGCCACTCTCGTGCCAAGTCCGATGGCCAGTCCCGTGGGATACTGGGAATCCGCGCCGCTGTCCGCACCGGCATCGCGAAGATTCTGGTAAATCAGGTCCTGAAACTCTGTCCGGACCTTCTTGCCGCCATAGGTATTGACATTGGCTATATTGTGGGACAGAACGTCCATATGCTTTTGCTGGCCAATCATGCCCGAGGCCGATGACCACAACGATCTCATCATAAAGCAGTTCCTCCAAACAAGATAATATAGAATCTCCCTGTTCTGTATATCGAAGAAACCGGAAAAAACTTAAGCACTTCAAAAAATTAAAACCCTTTTTCTATCAGGTCACGCGCCCAACTTCGGTCACGGCCTTTTCCAGCATGGTATCCTGCGTGATTACGGCCTTGGCTCCGGCCTCGTAAATGCGCTGGTTGTTGATGAGCTCCACCATATCCATGACGACATTCGCATTCGATGCCTCCAGGCAGCCTTGCTGGATTTCCCCCGCAGCCGGTTCCGGGGCCGCGCCTTCCCGAGGGTTCCAGAGATTGTCGCCCTGCTTGAGGATTGCACGACGGTCAGGCCCGAAGGAGACGAACATGAGCTGGTCCACCCGCTGGTAGGCCATATCATTCTGGGGATCGCCTACGGCAATCTCTCCCCGGGCTCCTATCATGATATGCGAGGCATCCCCCGGGATTGTGATGGGGCGTCCTTGCGCATTCAACACAGGCTGTCCCTTCATGTTCTGGAGCTGTCCGGTGGAGGAACGGACGAAAGCCCCATCACGGGTGTAGCGTACCCCCTGGTCTGTCTGCACGGCAAAAAAGCCGTCCCCTGCAATCGCCACATCCAAGGGATTCCCTGTGGTCTTCATGGAGCCCTGCTCACGGTCTGTCGCAATCTCTGCAATGCTGGATCCCACCCCCAGCGTGCCGACGCGCGGGGGCCGTCCATTCAAGGAAAATCCCTTAAAGGAGGTCACTTTCGTCCTGGGATCGTAGTCGTTGATGCGCCGGATGAACATCGGCTCGAATTCCTTGCTCACCGCCACATCCTTTTTGAAACCATTTGTATCCGCATTCGCCAGGTTGTTCGCAATCGTATCTGTGCGCTTCGTCTCCGTAATCATGCCCGAAGCTGCTGCATAGAGCCCACGCCACATATCCTTTCACCTCAAATTCACGGTTCATAGTTTACGTACTCTATTCGCCACAAAAAAGGAAATACCTTCCTTACTCTTTGAATTTCGTATTGGTTGCCTTTCCATCGAATTTCGCGAAGGCATCCAATGCCTTGCCGCATCCCAGGGCAACGCAGGAAAGTGCCTCATCTGCAAGGGCTGTGGGAATTTCCGTTTCACGGCGGATGAGTTCATCCAATCCGTAAAGCATGGCGCCGCCGCCGGTGAGGATGATTCCACGATCCATGATATCTGCGGCAAGCTCCGGGGGAGTGTCTTCCAGTACCTTTTTCACATGTTCCACGATGCTGGTCACGGACTGCTCCATTGCTGCCGCTGCCTGTGCTGTGGTGATGGAGATGTTCTTGGGCAGACCTGAGAGCAGATCCCTGCCCCGGATATCCATGGTCTCATTGCGCGCCGATGCAAAGGCGGCTCCCACATTCACCTTTACGTCCTCTGAGGTGCGCTCGCCGATCATCATATTGAATTCTTTCTTCACATAGTCGATGATATCCGAATCGAATTTATCGCCGGCAATGCGCAGGCTATCACTGGTGACGATGCCCCCAAGGCTGATGACGGCAATATCTGTCGTGCCGCCGCCGATATCCACCACCATGGACCCGCAGGGCTCCGAGATATCAAGACCGGCTCCGAGGGCTGCGGCCAAAGGCTCCTCGATGAGCTGCGTATGACGTGCTCCCGCCTGTTCCGCTGCTTCCTGCACTGCGCGCTGTTCCACCATGGTGACACCGGAGGGGATGCAGATCATAATGCGGGGACGGAAGACAAAACTTCTGCCCACGACCTTCTCAATGAAATGACGCAGCATGCGCTCTGTGATGTCATAGTCGGCAATGACCCCTTCCCGCAAGGGACGGATCGCCACAATATTTCCGGGGGTGCGCCCGATCATGCGGCGGGCCTCCTCGCCGATGGCCAGTACCCGGTTCGTGTCCTTGTCCACGGCAACCACCGACGGCTCCCGGAGGACAATCCCCTTTCCCTTCACATAAACGAGCACATTCGCCGTGCCCAAATCTATTCCTATATCCATTGTCATTCCAAACATAGAATAAAAAGCTCCTTCCAAAACACCCTATTGCAATCCTGAATCCATACAAATATACAATACTCTTTCCCATTTGACAATACAACAATTTTTTGCAAAATGAATGGAAGCCTCTATAAATATTTGAAGTGGTTCATGGACAACAAATCGCCTTGAAAAGGGCGTCGTCCAATAAAGGCAGGATTCCCTGTGCAGGAACCCCGCCTTGTTGATTCACGGAACTTATTTCTGGCCAGTCTTTTTCCCTTTTTTCACATGTGTTTCCCCGTCCTCTGATGCGGTAAACATCCCCTTGATCTGGGTTTCCTCCTTTGCCTGCTTGATCTGGAGTTCCTTCGTTGCCCTCTGGATTCTGTTGTGAAGCTTCGCCAGGCAATCCTGGCAGAGCTTCCCCGTAATGATCGACCTGCCGCAACGGGCACAGGGATAATCGATCTTGAAATGTTCGTCCACGAAGCGGCCTTCCCGTATCATCCTGCGGATAACGGAGGCTGGCACTCCTGTGGCTTCCATGACTTCCTCGCCTGTCGCCTTGGGGTGCTCCCGGACATAATGGATGACCTCAAGTTCCATCTTTTCTTCTTTTTCATAGCATTCCCGGCACATCTTCCGTCCCATTTCCACATAAGGACGTCCGCAGATAGGACAGCTCTTGATCTGGGGACGTTTTGCCATATTTGTTTTGGCCGACCCGCCCGACCTTCGCGATCCACGCATGTATATCACCGCCTTCAAAACACACTATAGTATATTTTAGCTTCTATTCGCCAAACAGGGGCAGATTTCCTGCAAAGTATATTTTGCCTTTGGCAAAATTTGAATAATGCGTTATGACACGGGCAAGCCGTGTCGAAACGCTAATCAGAAGGTTTTGCCCTTGGCAAAACTTGAACAATGGCGTTATAATATAAAGGATTTTTTCGTTGACAAGCATGGTTTCTCATGATACTATGTAAAACATATAAAATTACTAGGAATTAAGGAGTCATGGCTTTATGATAAAGCTATCCAACATAGAAAAAATTTATGACAGTCCCTCGGGGCCCGTAAAGGCGCTCAAGAATATCAGCCTGGAAATCGGGCGGGGGGAAATCTACGGTATCATCGGGCTCAGCGGCGCGGGGAAATCCACGTTGATTCGCTGCATCAACATGCTGGAACGTCCGACCTCCGGGCAGGTCATCGTGGATTCCAAGGATCTCACGGCTATGAGCGAGGGAGAGCTTCGCGAGGCACGCAAGGACATCGGCATGATCTTCCAGCACTTCAACCTGCTTTCCTCGGCCACGGTCTATGACAATATCGCCTTTCCCCTGCGGCTTTCCGGCACAGGGGAAAAGGAAATCAAAGAAAAGGTGGAGCCTCTTTTGAATCTCGTCGGACTCTCCGACAAGGCGAACCAGTATCCCTCCCAGCTCTCCGGCGGACAGAAACAGCGCGTGGGCATTGCAAGGGCGCTGGCAAGCAGCCCGAAGGTGCTTCTCTGCGACGAGGCGACCAGCGCCCTGGATCCCCAGACCACAAAATCCATTCTGGAACTGATCCGGGACATCAACCAGAAGCTCGCCCTGACCGTCGTGGTCATCACCCATGAGATGCAGGTCATCAAGGACATCTGTGACAAGGTGGCTGTCATCGAGAACGGCGTCATCGCAGAGCAGGGAACGGTGATGGAGGTTTTCACCAATCCACAGAAACCCATCACGAAGGAGTTTATCAGCGTCCTTCTCTCCAACGACCTTCCCACCGCCTTTCGCGGCAATGCCATCTCCCACGAGCCCGTTCCCGGCAGCTATCTGCTGCTTCGCCTGATCTTCCTCGGGGAATCCGCCGACGATCCCGTCATTGCGGGGATGATACGCTCCTGCAACATCGAGTGCACCATGCTCTTCGGCAATCTCGACCAGATCAAGTCCACGCCCTTTGGCCGCATGATCATCGGCATTACCGGCGAGGATGCGGAGATAGAAAAGGCATTGGACTATCTGAGAAACCACGATCTCAAAATGGAGGTGATCGGCTATGTCAAGCGACATGCTTCCACTTCTGACTAAGGCTCTCGGAGAGACCATTTACATGGTGGCTGTCTCCATGGCCATCGCCACCGTCCTCGGAATCCCTCTCGGGGTTCTCCTTCATACCACAAGCAAGGGGCAGATATTGGAAAGCCCGGCGCTCAATCGCGTCATCGGCGGCATTGTCAATGCCATCCGTTCCATCCCCTTCATCATTCTCATGGTTGCCATCATACCCTTTACGCGCCTTCTGGTTGGGAGCGCCATCGGAACGACGGCTGCCATGGTGCCCCTGGTCATCGCGTCGGTTCCCTTCATCGGCCGGCAGGTGGAAACCTCGCTGAAAGAGGTTCCCTATGGCATTGTGGAGGCAGCCCTTTCCATGGGGGCCACACCCGCGCAGATCATCTGCCGGGTGCTTCTTCCGGAGGCCATGCCCAGCATCACGGCACAGCTCACCACGGTCATCATCGCCCTCGTTGGCGAGTCTGCCATGGCGGGTGCCATCGGCGGCGGCGGACTTGGCGACCTTGCCATCCGCTACGGCTACCAGAGGTTCCGTCCCGATGTCATGATTGCCACGGTGGTCATCCTCATCGTTCTTGTTCAACTGGTTCAATTTGCCGGCAACACATTGGCCAGGCATTTGAATAAAAAGTGACTTTCTAAAGGAGGTATTCTTATGAAAAAACTGTTCGCACTCATCGCAACGCTCATGGTTGCTGCCCTTGCCCTCACAGGCTGCGGCGGCGATCAGGCAAAATCTTCCGGTTCCGGCTCGGGGGCAGCGTCCTCTTCCGGGGCAAAGGTGCTCAAGGTTGGCGCCACTGCCGTTCCTCATGCCGAGATCCTGGAGACCATCAAGCCGATTCTCAAGGAGCAGGGCATTGAGCTCGACATCATCGAGTTCAGCGACTATGTGCAACCGAATCTCGCCCTCAACGACAAGGAACTGGATGCCAACTTCTTCCAGCACGCTCCCTATCTTGAGAACTTCATCAGCGAGCACAAGGAATGCAAGCTTGCCAATGCAGCCGGCATCCATATTGAGCCCATGGGCATCTACTCGAAGAAGCTGAAAGACCTCAAGGAACTCAAGGACGGTGCATCCATTGCTGTTCCCAACGACCCCACCAATGAGGGACGCGCCCTGCTTCTTCTGGAGAAAGCCGGCGTCCTGAAGCTCAAGGACGGGGTTGCCGAGAAGGCCACCATCCAGGATATCGTCGAGAATCCCAAGAACATCAAGTTCCAGGAAGTCGAGGCCGCCCAGGTTCCCCGCACCCTGGAGGATGTTGATGCTGCTGTCATCAACACCAACTATGCCATGCAGGTCAATCTCGTTCCCACGAAGGATGCCCTCTTCATCGAAGACAGCACCTCGCCCTATGTGAACATCATCGCCGTCCGCCAGGGTGACGAGAAGCGCCCCGAGATCGAGGCGCTCATCAAGGCCCTCAAGACGGACAAGGTGAAGGCGTTCATCAACGACAAGTACAAGGGAGCCGTCGTTCCTGCGTTCTAAACACACCTATTTGCCAGAAAAGCTGTTGCCAATAAATCCGGCAACAGCTTTTTTCATGATTACGGCTCCAACAGAAGACTGGCCTTTTCCCAATCCAGCTTTTCCAGTGCTGGCCGGATATCCTCAAATCCCTGCTGCATGCGTTGTCCCTTCACCATTTTCCACCGACTCCAGGGACATTGGCAGGATTCAGCCACGCCGGGGTCGAATTTGATAGTGTTGAGGACCTATGAAACTGAACTGAGAGGTGTTGATTATGAAAAAACTGACGGCGATATTCACGGTACTGTTCCTGCTAGCCATGACCATTCCGGCAATGGCGGCATCCGTCGTGAACAAGGACGGCTACTACAAAGGCATCAAGCTGTGCGGCAGGGTCAAGGTCGTGGAGCATTTTGCCGACATCAAGGTCAAAGTGGTAAATGCCTTCCCGGACTTGCGGGTGAAGGTCGTTGACGCTTTCCCCGATGATATCGGCGAGTGGAAATTCGTGGAATACGGCGAGGACTTCACGATACAATTCGTGGACAGCTTCCCTGACATCAAGATCAAGTATGTCAATGCATTTCCGGGGGTGGAATAGCTATTTTGATTCGTTTTATGACAATTCCTTCTCCCATTCTTTTTCCTTAAATCCTACGAGAACAGCATCTTCACTGATCAATATGGGACGTTTTACGAGCATGCCGTCCGTGGCAAGAAGGGCATACTGCTCGTCCTCGCTCATGGCAGCAAGCTTGTCCTTCAGTTCCAGCTCCCTGTACTTCTGGCCGCTGGTATTGAAGAATCTTTTGAGCGGCAGACCGCTCTTTTCATGCCATGAGCGGAGTTCCTGCTTTGTGGGATTGTTTTCCTTGATGTCCCGCACCTGCACGGTTATCCCGTGATCTGCCAGCCACTTTTCCGCCTTCTTGCAGGTAGTGCACCGGGGATAGCATACGAAAACTGTCTCACTCATTTTTTGACCTTCTTTCTGTTAAGAAGAGGAATCACGTTGACCAGTGGTTCCTCGTAGGGGTGAACTATAGCTATTTTTCCTGTCCCACAGGGCCAATATCCATGACTACTTTTCCATTGCGATAGCCGATGCGATTTTCCGAGTCAGGCGCGCTGTACATCTCCAATGCCACCACTTCCATGGATTTGTCCGCATGGAAAAGGATTTCGCCGAAGCAGAGCGTGTAACTGTTGCTGTCAGCACTGGTATCCCGTGCCGGGATTTCCACCACCTGGTTCCCATTGATGATGCGCACAAATACACCGTATTCCTGAAAGGAACCTGTTCCGTTCTCCAGCGCAGAATAGGAACTCAAGGCAACCGAGGCGATACTGGGATGCCAGGAAATCGTGATGTGTTCCAGTTCTCCCGGCTCTTTGATATCCCCGCCATGACACACGGCTCCTTCCGGCGTCCGCAATACTTCATCTGCATTGGCAGCCCCTACATAGACCAGTTCCCCGCTGTGATAGCGCACCAATGCTTTCAGGTCGTAATCTTTGCCATCCGCTTCCCATCCATTCTCGATGCGGATGGGTTTGTTTCCCTCATTCTTGCTCAGAGAGACCTTTTCGCCTTTCTTCAGGGAAATCTTTTCCGCCTTCTGTGGAACCTGGATTGGCTGGGACTCTGTCCCCTGAATCTCCTCGCCGCCATAGTCCTTGAGCAAACTGGACAGGCCGCCGTTATATCCGCTGGCTGTCACTTTGAAGCGCCACGTTCCCTTCCGATAGAATTCCACCACAATGATGGCCTTCTCTTCCTGGAACTCCCGCCCTGCCAGGTTGAGCGAAAGGGCCGCCTTCCCATTCTGGCTCACTTCGGCAACAAGGGAGGTCATTTGCCCCATCGTTCCTGCACCGTCAATACTGACAGTAAAGGCCATCTTCTCCACCCGGGCCGGCAGTTGCAACAGATTGGCCGAAAACCTTGCCCCCTGCGGGACTTCCTCATATCGGATGGCCCCCTCCGGGGAAGAGCACTGGTTGTAGAAAATCATATACCGGTCATCTGAGAGTTTGTCCCCGGAGTCCAATCCGAAACAGGTGAAATCATAGACCGATGGTCCTTGTATGCGGAAGGATACCTGAAAACTGCTGCGGATATCAATATACTTTTCCAGAGAATCCCGCATGCCACGCTGCATATTCAACATCTTGATTTAGACACATCCTTTCTCATGTTTTCTTCTCTGCCTTGTCATTCATGCTCTTCCTCCGGGTAACGCATACCCCATTCACGACGAATCTGTGTCATGAGGTCCATGACATCGATGGTGTAGTCCAAATGCATGTCGTTCCTCTCCCCGCTGACGGCGGCTTCCATGTCCATGACCTCGTAGGAGAGCGCATCCAATGTGCTGCCGGCAGCAATCTCCTCTTTCCTTCCATCTTCGGTCCATGTGATGATTGCCTTCTCCCCGCGCGGATATTCGAACAGTTCCACATATCCCTTGTCAAAGGAAATCGTGCCGCGCTTGGGCTGCTTGGCATGAAGGGACAGCAGGATCGTCGCCATCTCTTCTTCCTTGTTCTTCAGGAGGATTCCCACCTGCTCATCGACTCCCGTCGGCGCATATTTGACCTGGGAAAGCACCTGGTCCGGCTGGGAGGACAGGAACCAGCGGACGAAGGACAGGGCATAGACACCGATGTCCAGCATCGCCCCACCAGCCAGGCTGCGATTGAAGAAACGATTTTTCATATCGTATTCCTTGTAGCTGCCGAAATTCATCTGTATGACCTTGAGCTCTCCCAGGGAGCCCGAACGGATCAGCTCATTGAGCTTCCTATAGATGGGCATATGGTAGATCGTCATGGCCTCTGCCAATACCACGCCATGCTCCCTGGCACATGTGACCGCTTTTGCCAGTTCGTCGGAGTTCAGGGTGATGGACTTCTCGCAAAGCACGTGCTTTCCACTGGAAAGTGCAGGCAAGAGATAGTTGATGTGCGTGTTGTGGGGCGTGGAAATGTAGACAATGTCCACATTCTCATCGGAAAATATATCCTCCGGACGGTCATACACCTTGGAAATCCCGTATTTCTCCGCAAAGGCTTCTGCCTTTGATTTTGTACGGTTCCCCACGGCATAGAGCGACCCTCCCAGCTTTTCCATCGCCTCTGCCAGTTGATGCCCGATGACACCGCATCCAAGGGATGCCCAACGATACCTTGTGCCAGTCATTTCAATTCCCCCACTTTCGCATTTTCTTGACAGAAATTTCAAATTCATCACTCGTGACGAAGTCCTGCTTCCGAAGAATCATGTCTACCATAGTTATTCTTCGCTATGGAAGATTTTTCCTGCCCTTGTTCGCTTCTATGCCAAATTCCATGAACAAGAGAATATCGGTTGAATGGACTTTCCTGCTATGGTAAAATAGTAAGTCGGTACAACAGGGATAGGAGGATTGTCTTGGCGAAAGAACGATTTTTTGAGATTTTTCGGTTTTGCATCGTGGGTGGCCTGTCCTTCCTTCTGGACTACGGGCTTCTCTACGTCCTGACGGAGTATGCGGGAATCTACTATCTCTACTCCTCCGGGATATCCTTTACCGTGTCGGTGATCTTCAACTATTGGCTTTGCGTGGTCTATGTATTTCATGCCGGCCGCCACCAGACAGCGCGACAGGCAACGCTCTTCATCGGATCCAGCATTGCGGGGCTTGGGCTCAACCAGCTTTGCATGTGGATCCTCGTGGATTGTTTCGCAATGCACTACATGCTTGCCAAGATTGTAGCCACTGCCGTGGTGACCTTCTGGAACTATGTCATGAAAAGAAAGGCATTGCAAGGATAACGAGGAAGTGAATGCACATTGAATGGAATTGGAGCTGGTGCCATGCTGCAAAAAGGGGTTCTCGTCACTCACGGGCAGGCGCTGAGGGAGGGCGTGCGGGACGGGATGCCCATCGCCCTGGGCTATTTTGTCGTCTCCTTCACCTTGGGAATCGCGGCGAAGAATGCGGGGCTTACTCCCTTTCAGGGATTTCTGGCGAGTTTCTTCAACAATGCTTCCGCCGGGGAATACGCGGGCTTCACTACCATTGCCGCGGATGCGGCCTATCTGGAAATCGCCCTGATTACCCTTGTGGCAAATGCCCGCTACCTCTTGATGAGCTGCGTTTTGAGCCAGAAATTCTCCCCGGATGCCTCCATCTGGCACCGCATCTTTGTCGGTTTCGATGTGACGGACGAGATTTTTGGCATCACTGTGGCGAGACCGGGGCGCCTTGACCCCTACTATAACTATGGCGCCATGCTGGTGGCCTTGCCGGGATGGTCTGTGGGAACAGCAGTCGGAGTCGCTGCGGGGAACATCCTCCCCATAGAGGCGGTCAGTGCCCTGAGTGTTGCCCTCTATGGCATGTTCCTCGCCGTCATCATCCCTCCTGCCCGTCAGGATAAAATCGTAGGGGCGCTCGTCCTCTTGAGCTTTCTGGCCAGCTTTGTGGCTGTCCACCTGCCAGGACTTATGGAGCTTTCCGGCGGAACCCGCACCATCATCCTCACGGTGCTTCTCTCCGGCCTTGCCGCCTATTTCTTCCCCGTAAAGGAGGATGCGTCCCATGGAGCATGAAATCTACGTCTATCTCTTCATCATGTCTGCCGTGACCCTTGCCATCCGCATCCTGCCTCTGACACTCATCCGAAAGCAGATCAAGAACCGCTTTTTGCGTTCTTTCCTGTATTATGTTCCCTATGTGACCCTGGCAGTCATGACTTTTCCTGCCATTCTCGATGCCACCCGCACTCCCGTGGCAGGCAGCCTTGCCCTGGTCTTCGGCATCGCCCTGGCCTGGTGGGGAGCAAGCCTCTTCAAGGTGGCTGCCTCCTGCTGTGTTGTGGTCTTTTTGACGGAAATGGTTTTACTATGAAATCTTAGCGAGTCAAACCCGAAGGGCGCAGAATCGGTTAGATTTCGTGTAAGGGCGTAGTGCGAAACACCGTTTCGCACGGAGTTTGTGTTGATTCCCATCATGCAAGGAGTTGATTCCATGAAATTCGCAATCGTCGGCACCGGCGGAACGGGAGGAACCATCGGGGCTTACCTCGCGCTTGCCGGAAATGATGTGACCTTCATCGCCCGCGGCAGGCATCTCGCCGCCATCCGCGAGAAGGGCCTCGCCATCCGCACGGCCCATCGGGGGGAGATCCTCATCCGGCCCGCCAGGGCATGCACCATGGAGGAATATCAGGACACACCGGATGTCATGTTCATCTGCGTGAAATACTATGGGCTGGAAAATGCCATTGCCCTTGCGCGGCGCACGGCAGGCCCGGATACCCTCATCCTTCCCATCCTCAATGTCTTCGGCACGGGGGAGGTCATGCAGGAGAGGCTGCCGGGCCTGACCTGTCTGGATGGATGCATGTATATCTTTGCCAAGATCCTGGAGCCGGGTGTCATCGAACAGCCGGAAAAGATCCTGCGCATCATCTTCGGGTTCCGCCCGGGACAGGATGACCGTCTTGCCCCCAAGGCCAAGGAATTGGAAGAGGTTCTTCGCGCTGCGGATATCCGGGGGCATTTCTCCGACAATATCCGCAGGGATGCCTTGCAAAAATTTGCCTTTGTCTCCCCCATGGGGGCGGCAGGGCTCTATTTCGATGCCGTCAGCGACGATTTCCAGCAGGAGGGGCCGGAACGCGAGATGTTCATCGGTCTCATCAAGGAGGTCGTTGCCCTTGGGAGTGCCATGGGACTTGTCTTTGAGAAGGATCTGGTGGAGACAGGGCTGAAACTCATCGATGCCTTCAAGCCCGGCTTGCGCACATCCATGCAGCGGGATGTGCTGGCAAAGGGGCCGTCGGAATTCGATGGATTGGTCAACCGCATCGTGGAATTGGGAAAACACTATCATGTTCCTGTCCCTCTTTATACAAAAATCAGTGAATGGGGCAAGGAAAACCACATTCAATAACTTTATAAAGTTATTGAATGTGCAGATGTTTCCTGCCTTGGAAGGAGAATCGGAAAATGCCTGTTATGGATTATCTGGAGCGCAATGCGGAGCTGTATGGCGACGAAGTGGCGCTGGTGGAACTGAATCCGGCAGAGCCGGACAACCGCCGCATGAGCTGGAAGGAATACAGTCTCATCGAGTCGAATTCCTTTGCGCCCTACCGTCGGGAGATTACCTGGAGCGTCTTTGAAGAGAAGGCCAACCGTTGCGCGAATCTGCTCCTGCAAAGGGGCGTGCGCAAGGGAGACAAGGTCGCCATCCTCATGTACAACTGCCTGGAATGGCTGCCGATCTATTTTGGCATCCTGAAGACAGGGGCCATTGCCGTTCCCTTCAATTTCCGCTATGACGCAAAGGAAATCCTCTACTGCGCCGAGCTTGCCGAGGTTCAGATCATCATCTTCGGTCCCGAGTTCATCGGACGAATTGAGGCGAACGCGGAACGGCTCTCGAAGGGGCGTCTCCTTCTCTACGCAGGGGATAACTGCCCCAGCTTCGCAGAGAGCTATCATATGCTGGTGGCGGACTGTCCCAGCACAAAGCCGAATGTGGAGACCATCACCGACGATGATTTCGGGGCAATCTATTTTTCCTCCGGCACCACGGGATTCCCCAAAGCCATCCTGCACAAGCACCAGAGCCTCACGCAGGCAGCGAAGATGGAGCAGAAGCATCATCGGACCACCCATGATGATGTTTTCCTCTGCATTCCTCCTCTCTACCATACCGGGGCGAAGTTCCATTGGATGGGAAGCCTTGTGGTGGGAGGCCGTGCGGTTCTCCTGAAGGGCGCAAAACCGGACATCATCCTGGATGCGGTGTCCCAAGAGAAATGCACCATTGTCTGGCTGCTGGTTCCCTGGGCGCAGGACCTTCTGGATGCGGTGGATCGCGGGAATATCAAGCTGGAGGCCTATGAGCTGGACCAGTGGCGGCTCATGCACATCGGGGCACAGCCCGTGCCGCCGAGCCTCATCCGCCATTGGAAGGAATATTTCCCCCATCATGATTACGACACGAACTACGGCCTGTCGGAGTCCACGGGCCCCGGCTGCGTCCATCTCGGACTGGAGAACATCCACAAGGTGGGTGCCATTGGTGTGCCGGGATATCGCTGGCAGTGCAAGATCATCGACGAAAATGGGAACGAAGTGAAGCAGGGCAGCATCGGAGAGCTTTGCGTCAAAGGCCCCGGCGTCATGACCTGCTATTACAACGATGAAAAGGCAACCGCGGAAGTCCTGAAGGACGGCTGGCTGCTGACCGGGGACATGGCAAAACAGGACGAGGAAGGCTTCTACTATCTTGTGGACCGCAAGAAGGATGTCATCGTCAGCGGCGGCGAGAACATCTATCCCGTCCAGATCGAGGATTTCCTGCATAAGTTCGAGAAAATCAAGGATGTGGCTGTCATCGGATTGCCGGACCGCCGTCTGGGCGAGATCAGCACGGCCATCATTGAGATCAAGGAAGGCATGACCTGCACTGAAGAGGAGATCAACGAATACTGCATGGAACTGCCGCGCTACAAACGGCCCAAGAAGATCATCTTTGAACCGGTGCCCCGAAATGCCACGGGCAAGATCGAGAAACCTGTGCTCCGGAAGCGGTACGGCATCGAAAACCTGGTGGCGAAGGAAACCCAGAGATAATGCTCATGTACGGTAAAGAAGCAAGCAACCGAAAACAATAGATAGACCGCCAGCACTACACTATTCCGAACCAAAGACCAAAAGATAAGCATTTTGAGAAAATCTAAACTTTTGGATTTTCCT
>Ga0256405_10001726_pt1 | contig 56834 bp, 53 predicted proteins | sample RumenRJG_02DNA_FD_189096 | JGI IMG/M metagenome (GOLD analysis project Ga0256405, IMG submission 189096) | Bovine rumen microbial communities from Lethbridge, Alberta, Canada - RJG_02 | ecosystem: Host-associated > Mammals > Digestive system > Stomach > Rumen | place: Canada: Alberta... | reverse complement strand
GTATAAGTATGGGGACAGAACGTTAATCACGGTGTACAATCACCAACTAAAAATCGGCCTTATTCCATACTTAGATGTCAAATCGAGTGCAAAGATAATAAAAATAATTTAAATATACAACTAAAAAAACTATTTGTTATTATGGAAACAAACAAGAAGTATGAGGTCATTGACCAGATGTTTGCAGCAGTGCTGAGTGCTAACGAGAATGAAGCAACGATTAAGGCGTTACGGCCGCAGGTGGAAGAGGCGGTGCAGGCGTTGATCGCTGAACGGGGATTGCCCAAGAACTTCACGGGTGTGATCGAGTACCACGGTTTCAAGATCCGTGTGCAGCGGCCGAAGTCTTACACATGGGAGAAGAACAACCAGATTCAGGGACATGAGATTGACTTCTACAAGCAGCTGCACAGCTATTACGAGCAACTCCAGGACAGCATCAAGGAGACACGTGCCGATCTCAAGCGTACGGCAGAGAAGCTGGAGAAAGCCCATCCGGAGAGTGAGTCGATCAAGTACGGATTTACGGTCGCATTGATGGCATGACCAAGGATTATGAACTCTACGAACCCTACCGCGACTGGGATCCGTTTATCGAACGCGATGACGGGTCGGAAAAAGAAAGCGATAAAAGAAAGTAACCAAAGAAAATTAAAAAGAAAAAGTCCGTCCAGTCCGTCCCTATAAATAGAGACGTACTGTACGAGGGACAGACGGACGGACAGACTTATTATTATGAACGATTTTGAATTATTTTGGGAACTATTTGATCCCGATGAGCAGTTCTTCAATCGCAAGGCAGCCACTCGCCGTTTATGGGAAGGACGGACAGCGGACATTCAAAAGGCGATGATAGATAGCCTCCGCACAAACGGAGTGCTTAAAGGACGAAATCCCTATTTCTTTATCCTGGATTTCCGTATCCGGCGACCGCAGATTATGTCTTATGCGGACTATTATGCAAAGAACGGGACGACTGAGGAGCGGGACGGGTGGCATATAGTAAAACCACAGAAACCGGGAGATCCGCCTGTACATTATGTTAAGATCGGGTGATTGTCGGGAGATGGTCCCGTGATGGTCATGTTAAAGAAACGTTATTCTATGAGAGCAATGACGAAAAACCAATTGGCACGCAAGGCAGGGGTAAGTGTACGGACAATGCAAAACTGGTTGTCCGACCCATATATCCAAAGCCGACTGAAGCCATTGCATTTAAAAAAACAACAACATGTATTGCCGCCAAGTGCGGTACAAATAATCAGCGAACATTATGCTATTGAAATTGATTAAGATTCGAGAAATGAACTCCGGTGCCCACTGTGAAGTATGGGAAGCCAATCTCCTTATGGGTGACCATTTTTTAGCGAGAGTGTTTGTATTGAATGAACATCTGCCGCTGGAACTGATCTATCGTCTGACCGTCAGTTGGCGAGGAATATGTATCCAAGGCCGCCACTGCGGCTGGCAATGGGATAACGAGGTGGCAGAGCGGATGATTACTCATTATCTGGAGCAGATTCAGGCTTCACACGAAGAGATCCGTATCGAAGTCTGCCGTCCGAAACCAGATCTGCCCGGTTATCCGGAAGTGGACTACCATCCTGACGATTATCCGATCGTACTGATTGATGATTTGGAAGAAGACGAGATTCCGGAAGAACCGTATGAAGAACCGGAATATGAGATCTAACAGTAACAAAGCCGACATTTCTGCCGGCTTTGTTATTAAGGTTTTAAACACCCGATCGGAACTACATATACCCCATCGTCTCGACGGTAGGCATAGCTCCCCAGCCCAACGAGTACCATCATGAATGAAGGATTTTTCATTCGGGTCGTGTCGATCTTATCCGCTAAGTTTTTGAGCACCGTTGCACCTTTCTCAATATCATCTTCACCGCCCAATTTGATTTCTATCAAACCGTAGTTGCCGTTTTCCAGATGCAATACCGCGTCACACTCCAAATTATTCTTATCGCGATAATGATAGACAGTACCACCTAACGCATCGCCATACACACGCAAATCACGCACAGCCATCGTCTCGAAGAAGAGACCAAAAGTCTCTAAGTCGTTAATCAAGTCTTTTGGACCTAAACCCAAAGCAGCGGCAGCAATACTCGGATCAACAAAATAGCGCGTATCAGCCGTACGGATAGCCGTCTTGCTGCGTAAGTTCGGATTCCATGCGCGCATGTCTTCGACTACGAAAATCTTGCGTAGCGCCTTGATATATTGATCTATGATGTCTTCACTGAGTGTATCTTCTTCGTTGACCTTGATATCTTGGTAGATGGTTGCAATAGATGCTTGCGAGCCTAAATTGCGGCTCAGACTACGCATCAGTCGCTTTACGCGTTCAGGGTCACGACGCACACCATCTGCGCGCGATATATCAGAATTAGAGCCATCTCCTACGCCTACAACACCAGCATAGTACGCCTTAGCTTGATTGAGTGCGGCTCGCTCCGTCTTTACCGTTAACGCAAACGGCCATCCACCACGGCATACCAAGTAGGCTAACTTCTCGATGTCGATTTTCGACTCAGACAGCAATTGTTCCGGTTGCTCAAACAGCGAAGCCAAACTTAACTCACCGGTTGAGTCTTCCGATTCCCATAAGGTCATAGGCCGCATCAGTAATGGATAGATTCTGCCTGTGCCGGAATGAATTATTTCGTCTCTATTAACCGGTACCGCAGAGCCGGTAATGATAAACTGTCCCGGAGCACGACGATGATCGACCTCGCCGCGGATAGCATCCCATAAAGTGGGTACTACCTGCCATTCATCAATCAATCGAGGTGTTTCGCCTGTCAACAAATACGATGGTGAGTTCTTTGCCAATTGCACATTACGCGCTCCATCTTTGGTGTCGGCCATATAGACAATACTACCGGCAACTTGCTCGGCAGTTGTGGTCTTGCCACACCATTTGGAACCTTCTACCAATACGCAACCGGTGGACTCTATCCACTCCTTCAACAACTCGTCTGCGATACGTTTCTTGTAAGCCATTTTTGAATGCTTTAAAATCGAGTGCAAAGGTACTACTTTTTTTTGATATATGCAAGAGTTTCAGTACTTTTTTGAATTTTAATCGGTAATTTGGCGCAAAATCGCTCGGCAATTTGGCGCAAATCTGCTCGGTTGTTTGGCGCAATTACACTCCGAAGATTTTGGAAGTTTTATTCCGAAAATTTTGAAAAAATCATTTTTTTGCACTTTTTCCTGCATTTTCGTGCAGAATCCGGAAAGTACCTCGTTTGGCTGTTTATATTGTATAGCAGTGAAATTCAAAACCACACACACTTATGACAATCAAAAACAAACTGACCCCTGAACAATGGTACAAGATCATTGAGACGATGGTGCTGGCGCTACTGACCTGCTGCGCGGTGGGACTGGGTATGACCAGCTGCAAAGTATGGCGGACCGTAAACACGACCGCCACGTACACAACCGCACAAGACTCGGCAAAAACCGCCACAACGATTCAGATGAAAACCGTCGAAGAATACCACGGCGCAAAGAAAAAGTAACGATTTAACAATTTAACAGTTTAACAAACAATCGTGCCCGCAAGGGCTAAGAATTTAACGCCTATGGCAGTCGTTGAGTTTGATCCGGGAATCGATTCGGTGCGTGGCATTCTGATGGGAACAGACCCTTTCTATATCCGCCGCTACCCGGGAAGAGAAGGCGTGATGCATATCGTTCAAGCACGACCGAACCGATCGGATCATATTCCCTCTGCTGCCGAAGCGCACACACGAATCGTCTTTGCACAAAAGTACGGACATGAAAAACACATCGCGTTCCTCGAACGCAAGTTTAAGAATCAATTAACTATCAATTTTAACGAAAATGGCTAAGATTACATTACACGGCATGTTTGCTCGGGTGAGAGGAAAATTCAACAAGTCGGAAACGCTGTATTTCAAGGGTTGCCCTTGCAAGCAGGAGCAGTTGGGCGTTGACCTCTTGAACCCGAGTAAGGCAAACCACGCCAAGAACATCCTCGCCCAAGAGGCATTGAAAGACGCTGCACAAGCCGCACAGACGGCATTGGCAGACCCCACCGAACGCGCTACACTCGAAGCGGGTTTTGCAGCACAGAAGAAGTACAAATCCCTCTTCGCGTTCACCGTAGCACAAAAGTACGTTAAACCAAATTTTAATTAAGCACTATGGCACATGTAGAATGGAGCGCCGGTATTGACTCTGTATCCGGCGCATTGAGCAAACCGGGAAACAATCCCCAACACAGTTGTAACAAAATGCTGCTTGGTACCCACCGCGTAGCACCGACGGAGAACAACAAGTGTAACCGTCTCTATCTCCGAAAGAAAGTAAAACGTACCACCCCGATCACGGCAGATGAGGCTGCAGCACGTCTGCGGTTCAGCACCGTAGCAGCGATGGTGAAGCAGCGTAAAGGCGACCTCACCAAGATCGCAGCGGACCAAGCAGCCTTCCTGGATCAAAAGGACCTCGCAGGCGGTAAGAAAACCCTCAAGGCCTATTACTGGAAGATCTGCGGCGACCAGTACGACAGCCAGCAAGGCTAATCGCCATTGGAGATTGGAAATTGGAGATTGAAATTGGAAGGAAAAATCGCTCAAATTGGGCGATTTTTCTCTTCTATTCCTCGCTGAAGTGAACTAACACGTGGCGGTAGGAGTTGAAGATCTTGGATTTGGAAACGAAGCCCAAGTAACGGCGTTCTTCATCCACGACCGGTAAATTCCAGGCTCCCGTATCCTCAAAGGTCTCCATCACTTTCTCCATCGGCATGTTGAAATGCAGGATAGCCGCCGGAGAGGTCATGAGTTGACCCACCGTGAAGCGTTTGTACAGACGGGGTTGGAACATGATGTTACGCACCTCGTCCAGCAGTAAGATACCCTTGAGATGACCGTCATTGTCGATGACGGGGAAGATATTGCGTTTGGAAGTGGAGATGACCTGCACCAGTTGGCCGAGTGTCATCTCGGGGAAGACGGTAACAAAATCCGTTTCGAGCACCGCATCCATCTTCAGCAGCGTCAGCACGTTCCGGTCTTTGTTATGCGTCAGCAGTTCGCCTTTCTGCGCCAGACGCATGGCGTACAAGGAGTGCGGTTCAAAGAGCATAATCGTCAGATACGAGATCACACTCACGATCATCAGCGGCATAAACAGGTGATACCCGCCGGTGAGTTCCGCGATGAGGAAGATACCCGTCAGCGGTGCATGCATGACACCGGACATCAGACCCGCCATACCCACCAACGCAAAATTCGCTTCCGGCACATTGAGACCGGAGAGGTTGAGGACACGCGCTACCACAAAACCGACGATGGCACCCATGAAGAGCGAAGGAGCGAAGATACCTCCGACACCACCGGCACCGTTGGTAGCCACCGAAGCCACGATCTTCACTAAGATGATCGCTACAAAATAGGCGATTATCAGCCATTGGCTATTGGCCAGTAGCCATTGGCCGTTCGTCAACGGACTATGCTCCATCGCACCGGCACTGTCGCCGTTGATGAGTTGGCGAATCACGTCGTATCCTTCACCGTACAGCGGCGGAAAGAGGAAGATGAGGATACTGAGCGTCGCACCGCCGATAAGCAGTTTGATCCACATGTTCTTCACCTTATGCTTCATCCACTGTTCCAGTTTGTTCATGCCCCGGGTGAAATACAGACTCACCAGACCGCAGACAGCACCTAAGATCAGGTACCATGGGATGCGGTTCACCATAAACGCCTCCGTGCTCGCCAAGGGGAACATCGGATCCATGCCGGTGAGCATATACGAGATCGCCGTGGCGGTGACAGACGAGATAAGCAGCGGTGCCACAGAGGTCATCGTCAGATCCATCATCAGCACTTCGAGCGTGAAGACCAGACCGGCTATCGGCGCCTTGAAGATACCACCGATGGCACCTGCGGCACCGCAACCGATCATCAGCATCATCGTCTTCTGATCCAAGCGGAAAGTCTTCGCTAAGTTCGAACCGATGGCTGCACCCGTCAGTACGATAGGAGCCTCGGCTCCGACTGATCCACCGAAACCGATCGTCAGACCCGAACCGATGACAGAGGACCACATGTTATGCGGTTTGATGATCGACTTACGCTGCGAGATGGCATAGAGGATTTTGGTGATACCATGCGAGATGTCATCCCGCACGATGTACTTGACGAACAAGGCAGCCAGCGTGATACCGATGGCCGGCGTGATGAGGTACCACCAGGTGCGGTCATCACCGATCAACTGACCTTCCACCAAACGTTGAAGCAGGTGAATGAAACTCTTCAGCAATCCCGCCGCCGCAGCTGCAAACAGTCCTACGAAGAAGGAGAGAAGCAACACCAGATGCTTCTCACTGATATGACGTTCCCGCCATTCTATTAGTTTGTCGTAGAAAGTGCTGCGCATTTTTACTCCGCTGTTGGCTGTTGGCTAACAGCCAATTAGTTATCCCAGCCGATGCCTTTATACTTTTCGAGGTCCCATTCTTCCTCAACTTCGTTGAGATAGATGGTGCCTTCCTCTTCCTCCATCATTTCATCATTGAGCGAAGCGCCCATTTCCTCATTGACCTTCACATCTATCGGCGCATGGGAGATCTCGATCACTTGGTTCTGCTCTTTATTCAGTTCGGTCCAGAGGGCGTCTTTCAGTTCATCGATACCTTGACCGGCTACCGAGGAGATAAACACGATCGGCAGATCCAGTTTCTGTAACTTCTTGGAAGCCTGCAGTTTCTTGAGCGCTTTCTCGTCCAAGGCATCGATCTTACTGATCGCCAGGATACGGGCTTTGGTCAGCAGTTCCGGATTGTATTTCTCCAACTCACTGAGCAAGATCTTGTACTCCTTGATGATATCCTCACTCGTTGCCGGCACCATGAACAGCAGCACGGCGTTACGCTCGATATGCCGCAAAAACCGCAAACCCAGACCTTTACCTTCACTCGCTCCTTCGATGATACCCGGGATATCGGCCATACAGAATGACCGACCGTCGCGATAGGAGACGATACCCAGTTGCGGCGTAAGGGTCGTAAACGGATAATCGGCAATCTCGGGTTTAGCGGCAGACACCACACTTAAGAGTGTACTCTTACCCGCATTCGGGAAGCCTACCAGACCCACATCCGCCAACACTTTCAGTTGCATGATCACCGTGCGCTCCTGCGCCGGTTCACCCGGTTGTGCATAACGCGGTGCCTGGTTCGTAGAAGTGCGGAAATGCCAGTTGCCTAATCCTCCCCGACCTCCTTTGAGCAGCACCACCTGCTCGTTATGCTCCTTCACCTCGCAGATGAACTCACCCGTCTCGCCGTCATAGACCACAGTACCGCAAGGTACCTCGATGATCTTATCCTCTCCGTCCTTACCGAACGAACGGCTTTGACCGCCTTTGCCTCCGTCTGTGGCCATGATATGCTTCTGATACTTCAGATGCAGCAAGGTCCAGAGGTTCCGGTTTCCTTTGAGGATCACCGAACCACCCTTACCTCCGTCACCGCCATCCGGTCCACCTTTCGGCAGATACTTGGCACGATGAAGGTGCATACATCCTGCTCCACCCTTTCCCGAGCGGCAGTAGATCTTTACATAATCAATGAAATTGGCGGCCATAACAATTTAACGGTTTAACAGTTTAACGGTTTAACGACCCGTCTATGATGCGCATGATCTGCAGGAAGACATCGGCCATGGTGTGGTTTCCGTTAACCGCAAAATAACTGCCGTGATGCAGATAGTAATGCGCGATGGGTTCGGTTTGCTGATGGTAGATAGCGATGCGATGACGAATGGTGTTGAGGTTATCATCTGCACGACCGCTGGTCTTACCGCGTTCGATAAGACGCTGGATCAACAGCTGCTCATCCACCATGAGGTCGATCATGATCGCCTCCATGTGGTATTTCTGCAATAACTTCGTCAACGACTCCGCCTGCGCTACCGTACGGGGGTAACCGTCAAAGATCGTTCCTTTGCAGTCTGCAGGCAGCGAAGCGATGTAGTTCTCTATCACCCCGTACATCATGTCATCCGGCACCAGATTGCCCTTGGAAATCAAGGCGTCTATCTGTTTTCCCAACTCACTGCCTGAGGCGATCTCTGCACGCAGCACATCGCCCGTTGATAAGTGCTGCACTCCGTATTTCTGGGAGATAAAAGCGGATTGTGTACCTTTACCGCTTCCCGGAGCACCGCACAAAATAATGTTTAACATCCTAATACCTTTTAAACTATACCTTTTATAAACAGACGCAAAACGAGTTGCCCAACAATCGAGCAACTCGTTTGCTTAGCTATATTGCTTGATTAGAGAGCAAACTTAGCACCTAATTTAGCCTTAGCAACCTTCTTAGCCGGAACGTTGATGATAGCGCCGGTACGCGGGTTCTTAGCCTGGTGAGCCGGTTTCTCAGCTACTGCGATATTAGCGTAACCAACGAGCTGTACGCCTTCGCCTTTCTTAACTGCCTCAACTGCTGCCTCAAGAGCTGCGTCGATAACTTTAGCTGCCAATGCGTTCGATACCTCAGCCTTAGCTGCTACTGCCTTTACAAGTTCTAATTTGTTCATAATAGTGAATTTTTAGTTATTAATAATGTTAACTATTGGTTCCTATTTCGGAATACGAGCGCAAAATTACGAAAAAAATAGGAATATACCAAATATTTTAAGCAAAAAAATGCATTTTTATGTGTTTTTTTTAGTTTTTGTGCGCTTTCCCCCGAAAAATCCAAGCAAAACGGGGGTTAAGCCGGTTGTTTTCCTATGTAAGCGAGGATACCGCCATCCACATAGAGGATATGTCCGTTGACTGCGTCGGAGGCATGGCTCGCTAAGAAGACAGCCGGTCCTCCTAACTCATCCGGATCGAGCCACCGGCCTGCCGGTGTCTTGGCGCAGATGAAGGAGTCAAACGGATGTTTCGATCCGTCGGCCTGCGGTTCACGGAGCGGTGCCGTCTGCGGCGTAGCGATATATCCGGGACCCAGACCGTTGCACTGGATGTTATACCCTCCGTACTCGGAGCAAATGTTACGTGTCAGCATCTTCAAACCACCCTTAGCCGCAGCATAGGCACTGACGGTCTCACGTCCCAACTCACTCATCATCGAGCAGATATTGATGATCTTTCCTTCCCGACGCTCCATCATCTCCGGCAGTACAGCGGCAGAGACGATATACGGCGCCACCAGGTCAATATCGATCACCTGCTGGAACTCCTCCCGTTTCATCTCATGCATCGGGATGCGCTTGATGATACCGGCGTTGTTGACGAGGATATGAATGGGACCTACTTCCTGGTGGATACGTTCTACAAGGGCTTTAACCGCCACCTCATCCGTCACGTCGCAGACATAACCGTGGGCATTGGTGATACCCTCCGCATGATAGAGTTCCAACGCCTTGTCGATCGCTTCCTGACTGCGTGCATTGAAGATGATATGATCGGCACCTGCCTTCGCAAACGCCTTAGCAATCGCAAAACCGATACCGTAGCATGCACCGGTCACCCAAGCATTCTTGCCTTCCAGAGAAAAGATATTCATATGATTTGCATTTATGGTTTCTGATTACGCTGCAAAGATACTGCTTTTTTTGCAGATATGCAAATAAAACACCTAAAAAAACGGAAAATTCTTGCGTATGTCATAAAAAAGCAGTACCTTTGCAGCCGTTATGAGAAATTTACCGATAGTGACACGCTATCTGTTGATAGCCAACTTTATTGTTTTTCTGCTGGATGCGGTGTTGCTGAAGTACAACATCCAATTGTCCGATTACTGCGGATTGCATTACATGGGCGCAAGCTCGTTCCATGTATGGCAACCGATCACGTATATGTTCCTGCATGCGAACTTCTGGCACCTGTTCTTTAACATGTTCGCCGTGCTGATGTTCGGTCCGTCGATCGAACGGGAGTTCGGTACCCGGCGGTTCATCATCTATTATTTCCTCTGCGGTATCGGCGCCGGTATGGTGCAGGAGATCGTATGGGCATGCATGAACGTTCCGTTTATACTGCAACCGCTGCTGAACACCATCGGTGCTTCCGGTGCCGTATTCGGTATCCTGTTGGCTTTCGGATGGCTGTTTCCGAATGTACCGATGTTCCTGTTCCTCATCCCGATACCTATACGCGCACGCGTGTTCGTATTATTATATGCAGGAATTGAGTTACTGGAAGGTCTGCAAGCCGCCCGTGGTGCATCCGGCGATAACGTAGCGCATTTTGCGCACTTAGGCGGTTTCCTGTTCGGATTACTGATTATCCTGTACTGGAAACATACCAACTGGCGAGAACCGCAATATGGGTTATATTGGGATAAGTTCAAGAGTCTGTTCCGTCGCCGCCGGCGGTTAGACAGTTCGAAAGATTCGGATTTCGATAAATACCATTACCACAAGCGGGTGTAATCACAATTGGCCTGCTTCCACCAGTTTGATGACGCGTTCGATGATCTTGTCTTTATCGGACGCGTCATATTCTTCTTTAAGGTCGTTCTTAAACAGTTTGGCAATGAACTGCCAGAAGTTCGCCGTGATCTTACCGCGGTACTGTTTGATGAGCTCGTAACTGGTCTTGTCGGTCTCCCTGTCCATGAGTTTCATGAGCAGCATTCCCTGCGAAGCGTACATGCCTCGTAACTCCTTCTCATATTTCTTGTACAGGTACCGTTCATAACCTCGCCACCATTTCCGGCGTGCACGCTCATCTTCCAGTTGTTCCAGTTCCCCGTCGGCATATGCCATCTCCTTGGTGATGCTCTTGGCCAATGGCAGACATTTCTTCACATCACGCACGGTGCGCCAGTAGAACCGCTCCTGTTTCTTATTCTTAAACCGCATCGGGGGATAGACCCACACATCATGAAGCCACGCCATGAAAAGCGTGTCTCCGTTCTCTATGCGCACCGCACAGGAGTCCATACGACTGGCAGCGAGTATATTCATACCCACTGCCAGACCCAATACTATGTATAATAGCCGTTTAATAATTCAATGCAAAGACCACTCTGCCTGCACTCGGTTTGCCGGTGAGGATACACTTACCGGGTTCGTTATGATGACCCGGCAGATCCGTCAACGGGATGCAACGGATGGTAGCTTTGGTCTCGTCTTTGATGCGCTGTTCAGTCTCAGCCGTACCGTCCCAGTGCGCCAAGAGGAAGCCGCCTTTCTTCAGTTCCTCTTTGAACTCCTCGTAACTGTTCACCTCACGGGTGTTGGCGATACGGAAGTCGAGTGCTTTCTGAAGCAGGTTCTTCTGGATCTCTTCCAGCAACGCCCGGATCTTCTCCACGATACCGTCCAAGGAGATCGTCTCTTTGGTCTGCGTGTCACGACGGGCGATCTCGATGGTGTTGTTCTCCAGGTCACGTCCACCCATAGCCAGACGAACCGGTACACCTTTCAGTTCATAATCCGCGAACTTGTAACCCGGTGTGTATTTCTCGTCTGCATCGATCTTCACACGGATACCGAGTGCCTTGAGTTGATCGGCTATCGGGTTGAGTTTAGCCATGATGGCTTCCAGTTGTTCCGGCGCCTTGAAGATAGGTACGATGACTACCTGTATCGGTGCCAGATGCGGCGGTAATACGAGACCGCTGTCATCAGAGTGGGTCATGATGAGTGCTCCCATCAGACGGGTCGATACTCCCCATGACGTAGCCCATACGTACTCGTATTTGTTCTCTTTCGAGAGGAACTGCACGTCAAAACTCTTGGCGAAGTTCTGTCCCAGGAAGTGGGAAGTACCTGCCTGCAGCGCCTTACCATCCTGCATCATGGCCTCGATGCAATAGGTGTTGAGGGCACCGGCAAAACGCTCATTCGGGCTCTTCACACCCTTCACTACCGGAATAGCCATCACGTTCTCTGCAAAGTCGGCATAGACGTCCAGCATCTGACGGGCGTAGTCTTCCGCTTCCTCTTTGGTAGCGTGCGCCGTGTGACCTTCCTGCCAAAGGAACTCCGCCGTACGCAGGAAGAGACGTGTACGCATCTCCCAACGCATGACGTTACACCACTGGTTACAGAGGATCGGCAGGTCACGATAGGACGAGATCCAGTTCTTATACGTACTCCAGATAATCGTCTCCGAGGTCGGACGGATGATCAGTTCTTCTTCGAGTTTGGCATCCGGATCCACTACCACACCCTTTCCATTGGGGTCATTCATCAGACGGTGATGGGTGACGACTGCACACTCTTTGGCAAAACCCTCTACATGCTCTGCCTCACGACTCAAGAACGATTTGGGGATCAAGAGCGGGAAATAGGCGTTCTTCACACCTTGCTCTTTGAACCGACGGTCCAGTTCCGCCTGGATCGTCTCCCAGATGGCGTAACCGTACGGTTTGATTACCATACATCCACGTACGGCACTCTGCTCCGCCAAGTCCGCTTTAACCACCAACTCGTTATACCACTTCGAATAATCCTCACTGCGAGGAGTCAGTTTTTGAAAATTTGCCATATATCAGCTATTATTGTTATTTTTTGATTGTTGCTTTGATACGTTCCGCTTCTTCGTTCATCCGGGTCTCGTTCATTCCTCTCAGACGTTCCGACAGGTCCGGAATCTCAATCTCAATACCCGGTGTCAGATTATCCGGATCGACGATCTGGTCTCTGTTCGCCTCATAGATGAACACCCAGAACTCCGGATTACCATAATGCCGACGGGCGATCTGCGCCAGACGGGAACCGGGCTTAACGATCTCCGTGGTCCGATAGGTAGGCACGATCTCCACACGGCGGTCTTTGCTGTACTGGTGCTGACCGTTGTAACGATACGGAATATCTTCACCGAGACTGGCAATGATCATCTGGTCATCGTTCACACCGAGTTGCTTGAGTTGAGCCGCTACCGCTTTCGCGCGGCGCATTGCCAAGCGTTTGTTATAATCCGCATCGCCCAGACGGCAGGTGTGACCGTTGACATGGATCTTCTGATCCGGATGACGGGTCAGTACACCGGCAATCTGCTCCAGGATATCCGCCGGTTCTAAGATCGGTACCGCCTTATCCCATTCGAAGAAGATAACGGCTTTCTTAAGCAGTTCATCCAGTTGTTGCGCCACGGTGTCCTCTTGAATCACCGGTGTCGGTTCCGGATCACGGTACAGATAGACGGTGTCATGGATCTGACAGAACACCTCGCAGATATCGATACCGTTAGAATCGGCAATCTGACGGATACGACGGATCGCTTCTTCGCGTGGATCGGGTTTCACTACCACCGGTACGGTGTCTTGTTTAGGCTGCTCCTGTTCTTTCTTGAGCTGTTCCTGACGCTGGCGTTCCAACTCTTCCTGTTTCAGTCGTTCCTTTTCCTCTTTTTTCAGACGTTTTTGTTCGCGGTCATAGTCGCGTTGCGCCTTGGTGCGGTTGGCATTGATCTGAAGACCCAGTTTGATACCTACGTTCCACGGGTGGAGGGACTCCACTTCATTCGTGCGCAGTACACCGTCATAAGCCGTGGTGTACGGAGCCGGATACTCACCTGCGGTGCGTCCGTCGGCAAAACCCAAGGCGACATTGCTATGCTGATCCATCACATCGTTGATGTAATAGTTGGCATAGGCGGTGATGGCCAACTCGACACGTTGCTGCAGACGCACCAACATACCGATCTCGGCATACGCAGCGTAGTTCAGTTTCTTCAGTCTTCCGGACTCCAAGGATCCCGACGCACTGTTGATCGGCAGGTCTTCCACTACCGTCGGCACATCTTGCAGCGTCAGGTCATAGAACGGATAATAAACACTATTATCGATCGAACCGTTGCTTAACTTATAACTGTTGCCGACCGGGAAACCGAGTTTCATTCCCGCCGTAGCCGTAAAACCGCATACACCGGGACGCGCACGGAACTTAAGCGCAATCGGCACTTCGAGCATATGGATCGTCTGTTTCTCACTCAGATCCACCGGTGTGCCTGTCAGCGTATAATCATCGCCAAAAGGATCCACTGCCGATAACTTCCACGGTTTGGATATATCCGCTTTGTTGATATACGAGGTGTACTGCAGACCGGTTCCTAAACCCATCCAGGACACGAAGTAATAGTTGAGTCCAAAGGATGCATTGCCGTTCGGGAAATACAGTTTGTTCGTCACATGCTGACCGGGAACGGTAGAAGCAGCACCGATCTGCTGATAGGTATAACTACCTAAACCGACACCACCGGCGAACTCGAAGTTCCATCCGTAGCGGATATTCGGTTCTTCCTTACTTGCCTGCTGAACGGAATCCGGATAATGACCGGCCGAAAGCGAAACGGCCGTTGCAATCATCGATATAATCAGAAAGATCTTTTTCATAGCCGTTCCTCCTTATTTTACAATCAGTTTATGAATCTCCGGCATTCCCTCTTCGGTCATCACCATCACGAAGTACAATCCCGGAACACGGGGTGCTGCGATGGTAGCCGTCTGTTGCAGTTGTGTCAAGTCTGCGATCTTCTCTCCGGCAAAGGAGATGATCTGCGCTTGCCGTGCTCCCTCTATCGTCAAGGTATTACCGGCATCCACCGGTACCGGATAGACGTTGGTCAGTTGCGGAGCGGCATTACCGCTACCGGTAGGTAACGTAATCTCGCAGGAACGGTATTCATCGCCGTTCTCCGCCGTCAGCATCACGTAGAAGATACCGGACAGGGCCGCACCGTTCTGATGGTAATACTGCTTGGTCTCGCCTTCCAGGATCTGACCGTCTTTGTACCACTGGTAAGCAACGAACTTCAGTTTCTCGGCTCCACCGGTAATCAGTCCGTTATCCGGGTTGTTATCCACAAACAGCACCCGGTCATATTTGGTGTGCAGGTATCCGCCTAAACTGAAGGTAACCTGTTTCTTAGCCGGTTCGCTGTAACAGATCTCATCGGTAGCGCCACCACCGGTATAACCCAGTTCCAGTTCCAGATAGCAGTCACCGACACCTATCGGCGGCATGTTCTCCAACAGGATCAGGCCCGGACGGGTGATTGTTCCGACGGTATCCTGACGACCCATATACGCCGCCATATCCGGGGAGAACGTGATGCGGAAGGTATTGGACATTCCTGCTGTCTGCACAAACTCCAACGCCATCGTTCCCGTTTCCTGACACACATGTACCGGCGATGTATCCATGGTGAACTTCGGCATCTCGGCGATACGAACGATGAACACGCTGTCAACAGGACAGTCTTCCGTGGTCTCCGTTACCGTCCATGCTTCTCCGTCATAGGTGAAGGTATGTGACTCCGTCTGACCGGAAGCGTACGTGTGTTGCAGCGTATAAGGCATACGCTCTTTACAGATCGTCATCGTCACTTCATGGCGTTGTGACTTACCGTAATACTGCTTCACCTCACCTTCCGACAGCTCCCATGCGCAATCCGGATTGGAGTTACGCGCATAACGGGTGTACGTATAGGTGGTACCTAAACGAATCTCACTCATCGGGAAGGTGTAGTTCAGTTCCGCCTCGTCACCGATGACTTCGTTACCCGGTGTGCGCACCCAGCGATAAACCACTCCGTCTGCACAGGTAGCCGCCTGAGTCTCATGGATCACGATAGTTGCCGTCGTACCATTTGTGGCATCGGCATCGAAGCAGTAGTTATCTCTCGTCTCACTCTCAATAGCACCGGCTGTCAGCGATGCCATGATATAGATCGTCTTACTGTAACGCGTCTTCTTCCACGTCGTGAAACGGGTGTCATCCTGCGCTTCACGGGTGAAGATATACGTATGTCCGGCAGCCAGATCCAGACCGTTCAGACTGAGGTTTTGACTTGTAGCGCCGCTAATCAATTGTCCGTCCATGAACCAACGGTACTGGATTGTTCCGGCACCGCCTTTAGCTTTGGTGGCGGTCACCACATATGCCTTGGCATCGTCCACCGTACAGAAAGTCTGGTCAGCACGGTCGGTAATCTCACCCGGATCAATGGAGTCGAAGGCAAGCACGGTATAGACACCTAAGTCCTCCAGACTATATTCCGGTACATAACAGATACTATCCCGTGTGCCGCGGGTGAAGTTATACTCACCGGCCTTGGTGATCGGGTAACCGATCAACTCTAACTGCGTCTGCGAAAGGATAGAGTCGCCGTTCACGAACCATTGGTAGTACACCTGTCCGGCACCGCCTACAGAAGCTTCGCTACCGCTGGTACTAACCAACACCGGTACCTGATCCAAGAGGATGGTATCCTTTTTGTTCTCAATCGTACCGGGGATGAAACGACCGTACACGTAGTATTCCAAACCGGTCTTGTTCTCTCTCCAGTCGGTAGCACATCCGTTATCATGCACAAAACTGCGGATGAAGAAATGACCAGCGGTATCGGTAGGAATAAGACAGGTGTCGTACCAATGGAGATAATCACTCTTGGGGGCATCCGCCAGCATCGTATCCATCACCACGGTGTCCGTTTCCGTCACTTGGTAACGAAGCACCTGATAGTGATGATCCTCGTCACCCATCCATCCATATTGCGCTAACTTCATCTGCACGTCGTCCTTCATCGGCTCGTAGGAGTTATAGCAGAAATACAAAGTCACATCCAATGCACCCGTTTCAAGATCCCGGCCGATAAACTCACCCGGCACCAGATCCTCCACACGACGGGGATTGAAATAGAGCACACGGGTCTCATCGTTCAGTCGGGCATCTACCAATATAGGGTTGGGAGCACACGGACGAACGACTTGCACCTCTCCATCGGCATTATTGAAATACAACCACGTGGTATCTTCCTGTTTCTGACAATTCCATGCGATGCCATTCTCGATGCTAACCGAGAAATCCAGGGTCACATCATTGGCATGCTCTACGGGATTTGTTCCGATAGAATCGAGGAAAACCGGTGCTGCTGACAAAGCCGCAGCGTCTGTGGCCGCAAAGGCTTCCAGCACCGGATAGCGTGTAGCCGCATGGCTCCATACCGCATTACCGTTGAAGAGCGAGAACATATATCGTGTACTGTCCACCGGCGTGATGACATTGCCTTCCACACCCGATTTCTGCAGATATAGTTTTCGGTCAAAATAGCATTCGTTATACGTACCGCCGTTATCTTCTCCGACAATGGCATGACCGTCTTCTCCGGAAGCATAACCGATGTTATACACACGTTCAAGCGTACCGGCATTGGTACCGACGATACCCCCGACGATGCTGGAGGTGTTATTCAAATAACCCGACTGGTAACAATCCTGAATCCGGCCATTTGCCGTCAGTTCACCTACCAAGCCTCCGGTACTGTTACCCGTCGTCACGAACTGCGCCATCGACCAGCATTGCGAAATCGTTCCGTCACATACACCGGCAATGGCACCGACATGTGTCTTGTTTTTCGCCAAGATCGTACCACCGCTGATACCCACCTGTTCAATCTTAGCTCCTTGGCCCACATGACCGAACAGACCGACACCGTCCGTGCCGGCAAAGGTACGCAAACCACGAATCAGATAACCGTTTCCCAAGAAAACACCCTTAAAAGGCATATCTGCACTTCCAATGGGCGTCCAGGCTTTTTTATCTAAGTCAATGTTGACTTTCAGCACGATTGTATCCCCCATAAAATCCTCTGTTGCGCTGAGCGCAGCGATACCTGCCAAGTCCGCTGCGGAATGGATCTCCATCACGTGAGCTGCGGTCATGTCCGTAGCATCCGTTCCGTTCCATACGTCATACGACGCATTCGCCGCATACGCACTTGCCGAACACATGCACGTGAGCAAAATCCATACTGAAAAAGAGAGTAAATTTTTTTGCATACTGTTGATAATTACAAAATCGGCCGCAAAGGTACGAAAAAAAAATGACATACACAAGAGTGTATGCCACTTTTTTATGAAAAACTATGTTTTTACCAGATGCTTACGCGGTTTTCCGGTGCGATATACATCGGACTTTCCTCCGTTACGTTCCATGCCTCATACCACGCATTGATCTGCGGAAGAGCACCGTTCACACGCCAACGGCCCAATGAGTGGGGGTCGGATTTGGTGCGCTGAAGGATCTCTTCCGGACGAATATTACCTGCCCAAACATTGGCGTAAGCCAGGAAGAAACGCTGCGCCGGTGTGAAACCGTCACGGGTCTGCAGACGGTCTTCCTCTGCTTTGGCTTCCTCATTGAGGCAGAAAGCCAAATAAGACACTTGCAGACCTCCATGGTCAGCGATATTCTCACCGAGGGTGAAAGCACCGTTCGCGTGTACACCGGGTGCTACCTCGATACGATTGAACGCTTCTTCCATCACTTTGGTGCGCTCGTCAAAGGCTGCTTTGTCTGCGTCCGTCCACCAGTTGAGCATATTACCGTCCTTGTCAAAATGACAACCCTGGTCATCGAATCCGTGGGTCATCTCATGACCGATCACGACACCAATCGCACCGTAGTTGAACGCATCGTCGGCACTCATATCGAAGAACGGATACTGCAGAATACCGGCCGGGAAACAGATCTCGTTACTCGACGGATTATAGTACGCATTCACGGTTTGCGGCGTCATGTACCATTTCGTTTTGTCCACGGGTTTACCGAGGAAACTGAGGCTGTATTCCTGCTCGAACTTAGCCGCCCGTTGGAGGTTGGCATAATAGGTATCTTTGGGATCGATCTCCAGTTTGCTATAGTCACGCCAGGTGTCGGGATAACCGATCTTAATGGTGATAGCATTCAGTTTCTCCAGCGCTTTCGCCTTGGTCTCATCACTCATCCAAGCGAGATTCTCGATACGGATACCGAGTGCTTTCTGCAGGTTCTTCACCAACGCCAACATACGTGCTTTATTCTCTTCGGGGAAGTACTTGGCTACATACATCTGACCTACCGCTTCACCCAGCGTTCCGTTCACGATACCTACGGCACGTTTCCATAACGGACTCGGTTCTTCACGGCCGGAGAGTACCTTACCGTAGAAATCAAAACTGGTCATATAGATCTCGGTAGTAAGGTAGGATGAAGCACCTTCAATCACCTGCCAAGCAAAGAGTGTCTTGAGGTCCTCCAATTTCTCATCCGCCAGCATCTTACCGGCTTCTTTGAGGTGAGGAATTTGACCGATAGAAAGACTATCCAGTTCTACTCCAAGTGCCTCAAAATAGATCTTCCAGTCCACTTGCGGTACCAGTTTCTGCAATTCATCTACCGACATCTTGTTATAGTTAGCAAGTGGGTCACGCAGTTCAACGTTACTGAACGCGGCTTTCGCCAAACGAGTCTCCATTCGCAGCACGGTCTGTGCACGTTGGACTGCATTGTCAAAACCGAAGAGACCGAACATCTTCTCGACATATGCCACATAGGCATTACGGATAGCCGTGGTTTGCTCATCGGTATCCAAATAATACTCTTTCTCACCCAAGGAGAAACCGGCTTGGTACTCGTTCATGATGTTCATGGAACTATTCATCGCGTCCGCATCCACGTACATCGCCCAGAGTTGGAAATCCATCGCGGCACCAAGGACCCTGGATAACTCTTCACGAGTGGAGATTTGTTCGATTTCATCGAGTGTTTTACGTACAGGCGCAATCCCTTCCGTATCGCGGCGGAGAGTATCCATCGCCAAGTTATACATATCGCCTATCTTCTGCGCTACAGAACCTTGTTCGTGTTGCTCTTTGGCGATATCCTGAATCAGACCGTTCACCTGTTCCAGGTTCTGCAATCCGAGTTTATCGAAAGAACCGAAACGGCTGTATTCCGGTGTCAAGGGGTTATTTGCCATCCATCCTCCGCAAGCGAACTGATAGAAGTCATGTTGCGGCACGGCAGTGGTATCCAGGTTCTCCAAATGAATTCCTGTAGTCTGTTGAGACGAATTGGTGCAAGCTGTTGTCATAAGTGCAAACGCTGTCAATGTAAAAAGGATTTTTTTCATTTTCCTAAAGTATTTATATCATGCAAAAATGGAGACCGAAAGGCCTCCATCGTTTTTAAAGTTTGTCGATTGCCTCTGCTATCGAGTTGGCGATGATCGCCATTTCTTCTGCAGGCAACGACAGTTTGGGGTTGGTAAAAAGCATATCTTTCTCCGAATTCATCGGAACTAAATGCACATGTACGTGGTTCACTTCCATACCTAAAACGGCAACGCCTACGCGTTTGCAACCGGTAGCAGCTTTAATACCACGTGCCACTTTAGCGGCAAATACCATCAGACTCTGCAACTGTTCGTCGGTCAGGTCAAAGATATAATCCGCTTCGGGTTCCGCCAGTTTGGGAATAACCAGCGTGTGTCCTTTTACCAGCGGATTGATATCCAGAAACGCGTAGTTCTTCTCATCCTCCGCTACTTTATAACTCGGGATCTCTCCCTTGATGATTTTTGTGAAAATGGTCATAACGAAATCTCCAAAATTTCAAACTCGATGATACCTGCCGGCACTTTCACTTGGGCAATCTCGCCGACTTTCTTACCCATCAGACCCTTTGCGATCGGAGTGGTAACAGAGATCTTCCCTTCAGCCAGGTTGGCTTCGCCTTCGGTAACCAGTTGGAAGGTTTTCTCCATGCCGTTGTTCTTCTGACGCACACGCACTTTGGTGAGGATCTGTACCTCATCCGTTTTAATGTCGGTGGCATCCAACACACGTGCTTCCATCAGGCGCAACTTGAGCTGTGCAATCTTGGTTTCCAAAGCACCCTGTGCCTCTTTAGCCGCATCGTATTCGGCGTTTTCACTTAAATCACCCTTCTCGCGTGCTTCTGCAATAGCGGCAATCACGCGGGGGCGTTCTACCGTCTCCAACTCGTGGAGCTCTGCTTTCAATTTCTGTAGACCTTCTTCGGTCATGTACGTTACTGCCATTATAGTTTTGTTTTTAATATTTTCTGTTTAACACTTCGCTAGCGATAATCGCTTTACGCACTTCTTCCGCATCCGTCAAATCCGGAACGATGTTAGTTGTTTCTTCTGCCATAAAAAAATAAGGGCATGCGCCGCTCTTTTTGTTTAAAAACGAAAGGAAACTTCACAGCCTCCTTTCGCCATTAAACCTAAACCTTAACTATGAAAATTTTGTTTTCGGTGCAAAAGTACTGCTTTTATTTGAATTAACCAAATATTTTGGCAAAAAAATGCAAAATTTCTTCTTTTTTACACGATTTCGCCCCTTAATGTAGCCGCAGACGCTTCTTTTACGCGTACTTGCACGATATCTCCTATCTTCTGGTCGGTGCGTGGAAAGACTACCGTCTTGTACTGTTCCGTACGACCGTACATGTCGTCGTGACTGCGTTTGGAGAAACCTTCTACCAGCACTTCCACCGTCTTTCCGATCTCCCGTTGGTTGGATTCTAAAGAGAGTTGGGTCTGCAAAGCGATGATCTCGTTAAGGCGTCTCACTTTCTCCTCTTCGGATATGTTATCCGGCAGGTGCTTATGGGCGTAGGTACCGGGACGTTCCGAATATTTGAACATGAACGCCGAGTCAAAACCTACTTCTCGCATCAGACTGAGCGTCTGCGCATGATCTTCCAAGGTCTCGTCATGGAAACCGCAGAATATATCAGTACTGATGGCAGCAGTCGGTAAGATACGACGAATCGCCGCGATACGGTCCAGATACCACTCTCGGGTATATTTGCGGTTCATGAGTTTGAGGATATGATTCGAACCGGACTGCACCGCCAAGTGAATGAACTTACATAGATTCTTATGCCGACTAATGGCCTCCAGTGTCTTATCTGACATATCCTTCGGATGACTCGTTGTAAACCGTATCCGCATATCCGGTACCGTGTCTGCCACAATCTCCAACAAGTCTGCAAAATCCACATCTCCGAACTTATAGGAATTGACATTCTGTCCCAACAACGTCACCTCCTTATACCCGCGTGCCTGCAAATCGCGTACTTCATTCAGAATAGACTCAACATCTCGGCTCCGTTCCCGACCACGGGTGTACGGAACAACGCAATAGGAACAGAAGTTATTACAACCGCGCATGATGGAGACAAATCCACTGATGGAACGACCGATACGGGACGGAATGATCTGACGATAGGTCTCCGTAGTACTCAATTCCACGTTCATCGCTTTATGTCCCTGTTCGCATTGTGCCAACAGGTTAGGGATATCCAAATAGGCATCCGGACCGGCTACAAAATCCACACCGAACGTATCAATCAACTCCTTTCCCATTCGCTCCGCCATACAACCGATGACACCGATGATGGGTCGTTCGCTTTTCGGCTTTCGCTCTTTCGCCATCAAACCATTCAATTCCCGTAGACGAGAACCCACTTTCTGTTCCGCGTTGTCACGGATGGAGCAGGTGTTCAACAGCAGAATATCGGCATCTTCCCAACGGTCGGTAATCTGAGCGTCCGTAGTCTCCAAAATAGCAGCTACCACCTCGCTATCCGCGACGTTCATTTGGCATCCGTATGTCTCAATATAAAATTTTTTACTCATTTTTGTTAAAAAAAACACAAAATGCTTGCGTATGTCAATTTTTTGTAGTACCTTTGCACCCGCTTTCGAAAAAACGGGAGTGTTCGGGGAGTGGCGCAGCCCGGTAGCGCAACGGTCTGGGGGACCGGAGGTCGCGTGTTCGAATCACGTCTCCCCGACAAAGAGGATGGTCTCGACCGTCCTTTTTCGTTGGAGAGAATGGCACGCTTTACTCCCCGACAAATTAATGGGCAATTAAAGGCAGGTTAACTTCGGTTACTGCCTTTATTTGTATATCTTGCAGCACGGATTGCATGTCAGTATTCTGTTGTAGCAAACCTACCCACCATTCCGCTTCATCCAGATCCGTAAATCCGCTGATACGTAAAGCAGCCGTCTCACCCCATACCGGCATCTTCTGCAGGTCAAAGTCACGAATCAGGAACTGCGAGAAATTAAATAACGCTATCTCATACTGCAGATCATTCAAAGCCTGCTCGTCATTGGTCGGTAAAATCAGTACGACTACCGACGGTTGTTTGCGGTCATCCGACCATTCCTGTTTAGTAGTTTCATCATCCGATGCATCGGAAGTGTCCGTTTGGTTTCTTAGTTCAGCCAAGTCTCCGGTACTACCGCCTTTCTGGCTCTCCATTCCTTGTCCCATCATCGCCAGCATATCCTTCGCCATTGCCCCGAGTTCCGAAGAACCATAGTTTTCCACCAGTTCCTGCAAAGCTGCGATGAAGGGTTGTTGTCCGTCAGTGCGTGCGATAGCCACCGCGTTGATAAAGAGGAAACGGGGGGCATTGGACCAATTATCATTGGTCATTTGAGATTTGATATTGGAGATTGTAGATTTCACCTCCGCATAGCGTCCATGTTTGTACGCATCGTAGGTGACCGCATAAATCGAATCCTGGTCCTCTAACATCTTCAGCATACGGGCGATATATGCCTCATCGTGACGTAACGCTCTCAATTGCATATCCTCATGAATAGCCACCACAGAGGGATGTAAGCCAAAACGTTCATCCAGGCGTCTGAGGGTCTCCTCCGCCTGCGGCTCATCTTCCAGTTGATCGAGATAGATGTAATAGAGCGCGATCATCGCTTCTCTCCAAAGGCTGTCGCTGATCACAAAATCCTCTTCGGTACGCGGAATCTGCTGTAAGTAATACTCCGGTTTATGGATATCGGTTTCGATGGGAGTGACTTCAGCAAATAACGAGTCTGCAGCGAGACTGTCGGTTGCTAATCCTTCCTGTTCCTCTTTCATCCCGTCATCGGAGATCAAGACCTGTTTGTTCTGCCTGCGCCAGTTATCTTCCAACGGACGGTTTCCCCACCGCCGACGCCACTCTTGCTGTCCCTGCTTGATGAGTTGCGGATTATAAAAATACCAGTCACCCTTGGCGAACCCACCGCCTAACATGTTCGATGTATTGACACTTCCGGGTCCACCCTCTCCTCGTGCCAGTTCCAGCGCATCCTGCGCCGCTTTGGTAGAATCCTGTTTCTCTGCTTCGATCAGATCCGCAATGATCTTATCTACAATCGCCCGTTGTTGTTCCTCCGTCATCTGGCTGAGTCGTTGCAAGGAATCCTGCAACTCTGCCTGCGTATAAGAGATGATCAGTTCATCCAGCACCTCAGAGCGTTTCTGGATACGGGCAAAATCCTTATTGGTCTCCGCCGTGATAAGGGTGACGGCTTCCCGGTAACAAGGTTGCGCAGGCACGTACGCGTGTTGTTCAAAATAGATATCACCTGCGCGTACGAGGATAGCCGCTTTGGCGGTTCCGGCTTGCGTAGATTCCTTGATCGCCGTTTCGTACATCTCCAACGCTTGGGCAGTATCGCGGTTAGCCAGGTAGATATTTCCGATGGTTCCGTAGATCTGATCCAACCGGTCTTTGTTCTTGGACTGCTTGGTCATGGACCGCAACTTACGGATTGCCGATTTGCCTTGCAGTTCCGCCATGCGGATACGGGCATTGAAATCCATCTCATTGGGCGGCGCCATTCGGACCACCGCCTTATACGCTTGTATGGCCTCGTTACGTTTGCCTTCCATCTCGTATAGTTGGCCTAACACATACGCAAAACGGGGACGGTAGATCTTCCGTTTCTCATACGGCATAGCGATCTTGACAAACGGTATCGCTTCATGGAAATGTTCGCCTTTAAGCAGCACATCCGCTTTAACTGCCGAATAGAGCCGTGCATGCTTGCGGCTGAGGGCGTCGATTTGTACACGGTTTAGCATATCCTCCGCTTCATACTGCCATCCCATCTCCGCATAAGAGCGTGCAATCCATAACTGGCACTGTGCAATGATATCCGGGTCGTTTTGATAATGACGGATGATATAATTGAAGGTACTGACGGCACCTAAGAAATCCGCTTTGTGGAACTCTGCTTCACCGAGCCGCATCCATGCTTCGTCCATACAAGCATTGAACTCTTCGGATTGCAACCACAGTTTATACTTGGGATCATTCGCTTTTTTAGGGTCACGTTTCGGTTTGGATTTGATCGAGTGCAACTTGATGCACTTACGGCATTTCTCAATGGTCTTATCCATCTGGGACGCCGCCGCTGATGCTGCCTGATGGTTAGAGACGGGATAGAGGTTGAGCACTCGACTATAATCATCGGTGTTGGCATTCCGGATGGCTTTCAGTCCCTCTTCGTATGCCACATTGCCGTTATACAAGATGTTATATTTGACTTTCGTCTGATGGAACGACCGGGTGGCTCGTGTATTCTTTTGCGTGGAACACGAACAAAGGATCATCATTAAAATGATGATAGATGACAGAACATATGTGAACCTTTTTCCTTTCACCTTTATTTCAAACCTTTGACGTGACTTTGTGCCGCCACAAACTCCTTCAAATAAAATGGTTCGTAGTATGCAATATCCATATTTCCCCGACGGTCAACCGACGGTGAACCGACAGTCAAAGCCAAGAACATTGCTTGAGGAACGATACCAGGAACATAGTGCCAGTTATGCTTCGTGAATATTTTCGAACACTTCTCTGCCCCGTCACCGAAGTAATACACCTCTTCATCTCCGGAATAGAGACTATCCTCATTCTCGACCACCACCGCTTTTGTTTCCCCGTTAATCTGCGTATACACTTCCATACGCCGTGCATCGATCATCGGGAACAGGATACCCTCTTTGACACCGGATGCTATCTTGAGGATCTCGAGTGTCGGAACGGGAATGAGCGGTATGTTCAGTCCGTAACAAAGACCTTTCGCAGTAGCAGTCCCTATACGGAGACCGGTGTATGAACCGGGTCCTTCGGACAAAGCCACCGCATCGATGGTTAGATGCTGTTCCCGTGCCAGCGAAAGCAGTTCTTCTATATACAAAGGTAACAACCGGGCATGGTTGCTTCCCTCGTAGTTTATACATTGCTTGATCAGCGTCGCATCTTTACAGAGGGCCGCCGAACAAACGGATGTACTTGTTTCGATACACAATATCGTCATTGCTTCTTTTCTCAAATCGGGCACAAAATTACGAAATTTAGTTGATATATGCAAGCATATATGCTAAAATATTGCAAAATTATGCTATTTTTCTCCTACATTATAATTTCTGCCGTACGAGCGGTAGGTGTCATGTTCAATCTCAATCGTCGGCTCCTCAAAGGAAGTGAGATGGGTTAATTGCCACTCGACATACTTGATACTCATTCCCCGATCCAACCATTGTTTCTCGTAATGGGTCTGCAGTGCCCTAGCATCGTCAAAATCCTCGATTTCATCGGAATTTTCTGCATATAAGTCATCGGTATTGGCAACTACCGGATAAGGATTAAGCCGCAGCATCTCCATTGTGTAAGTGTAGAGGAACGGACTGTCGGTTTTAAGATGAATACGTCCGTTGGGTTTAACGATCTGCTGATAGCGTTGCATGAACCAGGTGGAGGTCAATCGCTTGGTTGCTTTTTTCATCTGCGGATCGCAGAACGTGATCCATACCTCATCCACTTCATTTGCTGCAAAGAATTGGGTGATAAACTCAATATTCGTGCGTAAGAACGCCGCATTGGTTAATCCTTCTTCCGTTGCCTGCTTGGCACCTGCCCACATCCGGGCACCTTTGATATCCACACCAATGAAGTTCTTGTCCGGATAGCGTTTGGCCATACCAACGGTATATTCACCGCGACCACAACCAAGTTCCAGTACTATCGGATGATCGTTATGGAAAAACCGCTCTCTCCATTGACCTGCCATCGGTTCGTAAGGCGGTTGGAAGACATTCTCAAATGTCTCCATCTCCGCAAATTTCTTGAGTTTATTCTTTCCCATCTTTCACGATCTCCACACCTATATCCGTCACACCTTGCAACAAGGTATCCCGCATGCCATGCCGGATAGCCAGTTGATAGGTTCCCGTATCCGCAAAATGAATATGACGACCAAAAATCACCGGCACTTCCATGAAGGCATTATGCTTGTTTCCCAACCATCTTCCCCGTTCATCGGCAAGATAGAACTGAATCGTATCCTGTTGTGTACTGTCTCCGACAAAAAGCCACATGTTCTGATACGGATAACGGTCAGTATGACGGACATAAATATTCATCTGATAACCCAATGCCGTATCGGCTATCTGATACTCAAAACGGGCCACGGAATCCATATGCCAATTTCCCGATGAAGTAATCGTTCCGTCAGGATAAGAAATCGAAGAAAACTGACTATACACGATGTCGTTTTTGCACGAAGTCAGAGTCAAACAACCAATAACCAATAACCAATAACCAATAACCTTTATTTTCATCTTCTATGGTGTTTGTTTTTCTTTTTATCAAAACGTGTTACATCGCCGTGACCGGTTTGATAACCGATCTCCATAGCTACCGCCTTGTTTCCTTCCAAAGTATCGGGTTTCTCTCCATGCCGGTTCATGGCGATGATCTCATGTGCACGTGTTGCAGAGAGAACGGTGAGATTCACTCCTCGTTGCGGATCGGACGAATAGGTCACCGTACCGGCCAAAGGATCAGAAGCAAAAAAATACCAGGTTGCTTCTTTGGTCTCCAGTTCCACATGACGGGAAGGCAACAGTTTGGATGCATCCTCGTAAACCGGCACCTCATAATTAAGACAACACTTAAGTTTGGCACACATACCGGCCAGTTTCTGCGGATTCGGCGATATATTCTGCAGACGAGCTGCGCCCGTTCCGACAGAGTTGAAATTGATCATCCAGGTGGAACAACATAACTCTCGACCACAAGGTCCGGTACCACCGATACGGCCTGCTTCCTGACGGGCACCGATCTGCTTCATCTCCACACGGATACGGAAAGTCTCGGCATACACTTTGATCAGTTGACGGAAATCCACACGGCCGTCAGCGATATAGAAGAAGATAGCTTTCGATCCGTCTCCTTGATACTCCACGTCACCGATCTTCATCTCCAATCCGAGTGATTTAGCCAGTTCACGGGCTTTGATCATCGTCTCATGCTCGCGTGCATGCGCCTGACGGGCACGTTCTAGATCTTCTTCCGTAGCGATACGGATCACTTGCCGCACCTCGTAACGGGAACTATCTATACGGTTCTTGCGCATCTGGAGTTCCACTAACTTACCGGTCAGCACCACTTCACCCAAGTCTTGTCCCGGGTTGGCTTCCACCACCACTTTCACGCCTTTCTCAAGCGGTAAGTTTTGGGCATTATGGAAATAACCTTTACGGGTGTTTTTGAACTGAACCTCGATAAGGTCGGTGAGTTGCGTGTTCTCCGGCAGATCTGCCAACCAGTCACTGACAGGTAACATATGGGCAGAGTTGCGCTTGGTAGCAGCCGCTTCTAATTCATTATGTCCGGTTCCAACGGTATATTTCTTCATATCTTTGGTTTTTTAATCAATACTATCATTTGCAAACAAAGGTCAAAAAAGATGATCTTTGCGTTTCCGTTTTGTTCGATCTGCCTTTCCGCCAGATCAAGTTGGTTCATGATGGCTTCCACATTGCCGTTGTGGATAAAAGGTGCGAATTTAACGGAGAATTCGCGTTCCTCTTCCATCTGGTAATTCAGATCCGGTTGACCGATGTTGCGGATATAGTTCTCCCGAACCTGTTGTTGGGCATACTGCAGAAAATGTTTCTGCCTTTCCCGGCCCACTTTGGCGTCCGCCATGTCTAATGACCACTGACGGAGACGTTTGAGTGACTCGTATTTCTTCACCGGGTCACGCAATACACCCACCGTAAAAGCATCCCGGAAAAGTGCGATGAAATCGTGCAATTCCTGTTTATTCTCTTCGGATTCATCGGCTTTTTTGCGTGCCGCCAGATAACTGCCGTTAGCGATACGGGCGATGTCGGTCGCTTTGGTTGGACTGATACCTTTTTGCATCAAAGCCTGTGCGATGACCTCAGTCTCCAAACGCGGCACACGGATCGTCTGTACACGCGACTGAATGGTGGATAACAGTTGTTCCGGATGTTCGGAAACCAAGAGGAACACCGTCTGTACCGGCGGTTCTTCCAACAGTTTAAGCAACTTGTTCGCAGAAGTAGCGTTCATCTTCTCCGGCTGCCAGATAATCATCACCTTGTATCCGTCGCCATACGGTTTCAGACTTAACTTCCGCAAGATTTCTCCGCTCTCTTTCTCATAGATCATCGACTGCTTGGTCTCTACCCCTAACGCTTTATGCCAGTCATCAAGATCGAAGTAATGCTTGTTCAACACGATCTCTCTCCAAGGCTCCAAGAAGTCATTGCAGGTATCTGCGGCATCTGTTTTGACGATCGGGAAGGCAAAATGCAAATCGGGATGTTGCAGTTTCTCGAACTGCAGACAGGTAGGACAAGTGCCGCAACTGTCTTCCTCTGTCCGATGGGGACAGTTCAAGTACTGGGCATACGCCAAGGCCAGTTGGAGTTTTCCTATTCCGGATATACCACTAAAAAGCTGTGCATGGGGGATTCTTCCCTCACGCACCGAAGCACGCAACTGGCGCTTCACTTCCTCTTGTCCTATGATGTCTTTGAAAAGCATTAAACTTTGAGCTCTTTGCGCAGTGCTTCCACCATCTGCGCATATTCCTCGTCCGTCAGATACACTTTACCCGGATTCATCTGGAAGGTTCCTCCGTAATCCGGACCGTCCACGTACTTGGGTGCCAGGTGGAAATGCAGGTGACTTAACTTATCGGAATAAGCACCGTAGTTGATCTTCTCCGGTTGGAACAGTTTCTGCATCGCACGTGTCACATCTGCCACATCCGCCATGAAGAGGTTACGCTGTTCGTCACTCAGTTCATTGAGATCATTCACATGCTTGTCGTAAGCCACCAGACAACGGCCATGATATGTTTGTTCCTTAAATAAGAACGCGCGTGATACGCGCAGGTGCGCGATCTCAATCATCAGGTTATGCAAGGTCTCATTGTTCGTGCAATAGAGACAATCTTTTGGATCTGAATACATATTATTATTATTTGTGATTTATGATTTTTTGCCATTAATTACCGCAGTACGCACCGCCTCAATCGCCTCATTGGAATCGGTGAACTGCTTAAGGTCTATCGGTTGACCGATATGCATATGTACGGCATGGTGATTCACGAAGGGTTTACCCTTAGGCATCACTTCGAAACAACCATCCAACGACAGCGGAATAACGGGTAAGCCTAAGTCCCAAGCGATCTGGAAAGCACCGCGTTTGAATCGTCCCACTTCTCCGTTTAACGAACGGGTTCCTTCCGGGAAGATCACAGTGCATACACCGTTCACCAGTTGTTTCTCTACGTTCTTCAGACTCTCCACCGCCGCTTTACTGTTTCTACGATCGACGAAGATATGTCCTGCCGCCTTGCATGCCGTACCTACAAAAGGCACCCGACGCAGTTCCGCTTTCATCAGCCATTTGTAGATCACCGGCAGCCAACCGTAGATCAACCATACATCGAACATGGACTGGTGGTTAGCTACAAAGACATAACTCTGTCCCGGTTGAATGTTTTCTTTCCCATCTACGGAAACGGGCAGAAACATCAGCCAGAAGATCGAACGCGACCAGAACTGCTGCTCTTTATGCACAAACTCCGCATTGCGGAAAGGCACAAAAACGATGGTGAAGATGGCCGTAAAAAGCGTGATAACCGCAAAAATCGGCCATGCGATCAAATACTGATAAGCGATATACAGATATTTCATACTCATTACTCTTTATCGTATTTCTGCATAAATCCGCGGTAGAGAGCGCAGATACGGCGAATCTCTTCCCAGGTGTCGTCACTCAGTTTCGTTCCGATCACTTCGACCACCCGACCGGCTGCAATCGTACCAATCTCGGCACACCGACGGATATCGAAACCGTCTGCTAACGCATGCAGGAATCCGCCTGCGAAATAGTCACCGGCGCCTGTGGAGTCGGTACAAGATGTGGTAATCGCCCCAATATGATGGCGTTTGCTGCCTTGCTGCACATACGAACCGTTTTTACCCACTTTGACCACCGCGATATCGCATTGTTCCGCAATCATCTGCACGGATTCTTCCGGATTAAGGTGGGTATAAGCAAAGGATTCATCCTCATTGGCAAAAACGATGTCCACGTATTGTTTGACCAGATCCTTCAGGAACGCATGGTTCTCGTTGATCACGTTGTACGACGCCAGATCGAGCGACACCATACAACCGGACTCCTTGGCTAACTTCAGCGATTTCTCCAGCAACTCATGGTTCTGAACGAGGTATCCTTCGATATGGAAGATATCGTATCCGTTAAAGGCATCCTTAGAGATATCCTCGGCACATAACTCAGCCGCAGCACCCAGATAAGTAGCAAACGTACGTTCTCCGTCCGGCGTAACAAGCACGATGGAGAAACCGGACATCGAGTTCTGCGAGAGAAGCAGGATTGGTTTGACACCGTTCTTGATCATGTCTTCGCGGTAGAAATCGCCCACTTCATCATTTCCGATCTTTCCGATAAAGGCCGCTTTACCTCCCAACGACGCGATACAGTTGATCGCGTTCGACGCTGATCCACCGGCTACCATCCTCTTACGTACGGAGAGGAATCGATACTGAATCTGTTCGGCCTGTTCACGGGAAATAAGATTCATACTTCCTTTCGGAAATCCGAGTTCCCTCAGGTCATCCTCACTCACCTGCAGAAGGATGTCCGTAAGTGCGTTACCTAATCCTAAAATTTTCTTCATTTTTGTCTATTTTTGCCAAAAAATGGGTTAAAAATCAAAAAACTTTGCAAAGATACGAATTTTTTTTCAAAAAAACTTGCACAATTAAAAAAAAAGTAGTACTTTTGCACCGGCTTTCGGAAATGAAAGTGAAAAATAGGGTAAAAATTGGATTGCTTCCTTAGCTCAGTCGGTTAGAGCATCTGACTGTTAATCAGGGGGTCCTAGGTTCAAGTCCTAGAGGGAGCGCAAGAGTGACGGCTGAAAAGTCGTCACTTTTTTACTTTATAAAAAAAATAAAAAAAAATCGCGCGCGCTTGCATATATGAAAAAAAAGTTGTAACTTTGCGCAATTTTTCGAATTGGACACTAAAACAATACAGATATGGGACTTTTTTCTTTTACACAAGAGATCGCTATCGACTTGGGAACGGCGAACACCATCATCATGTGTGATGACAAGATTGTGGTAGATGAGCCTTCGGTAGTAGCCATCTCGATGGCAGACAATAAGATGGTTGCTGTCGGTCGCAAAGCACAACAGATGATCGGTAAAGGTGGTACGATGATTCGTACCGTACGTCCGCTTCGTGACGGTGTGATTGCGGATTTCTATGCTTGCGAGATGATGATTCGCGGTATGATCAAGATGATTCCGAAGCAGGCGCGTTTATTCTCACCTTCGATCCGTATGGTGGTTTGTATTCCTTCGGGTTCCACCGAAGTGGAGATCCGTGCCGTGCGTGACAGTTCGGAGCATGCAGGCGGTCGGGATATCTACATGATCTACGAACCGATGGCCGCAGCAATCGGTATCGGTATCGATGTGGAGAGTCCGGAAGGATGTATGATCGTCGATATCGGTGGTGGTACGACGGAGATCGCTGTGATCTCTTTGGGCGGTATTGTTAGCAACAAGTCCATCAAGATCGCCGGTGATGACTTTAACCAGGATATCATTGAGTATATGGGCCGTATGCATAACCTGCGTATCGACGAACCGACGGCTGAGCGGATTAAGATCCAAGTGGGTTCCGCGTTACCGGAACTGGAAGATGCGCCGGAAGATTTCGTCGTTATCGGTCCGAATAAAGTGACAGCACTCCCGATGTCGGTTCCTGTCAGCTATCAGGAGATCGCACACTGCTTGGAGAAGAGTGTCTCGAAGATCGAAGGTGCTATCCTGCAGGCATTGGAAACCACGCCGCCTGAGTTGTATTCGGATATCGTGAAACGCGGTATCTATCTGACCGGTGGTGGTGCCTTACTGCACGGTCTGGCAAAACGTCTGACGGATAAGATCACTATTCCGTTCCACGTAGCCGATGATCCGTTGCATTCGGTAGCACGCGGTACCGGTGTGGCGCTGAAGAACGTCAATAACTTCGGCTTCCTGCTTCGCTAAACGATAGCGGACTATGCGGACATTGCTCAAAATAGTGCAACGTTACAGCAACTTCCTGGTGTTTCTTGCCTTGGAAGTTGCTGCATTTATGCTTATCAACCGCAACAATGCCTATCCCCGCAGCAGTATGTTCAGCACGGCCAATAGCTTCATCGCCTGGCAGTACGAGCAGATCAGCGCTATAGGCGACTATTTCAGTCTGCAAGGTCAAAACGAAGCGTTATCCAAAGAGAATGCGGAACTGCGTAACCGCTTGAGTGAACTGGAAGCACAACTGACCGGTGATTCCATCCGGTATAAGGAAGGTAAGGTGGTGCAGATGACCACGAAGAAACTGCATAACTACCTCACTATCAACCGGGGTAGCCGGGATGGCCTGGTACGTGGTCAAGGCGTGATCAACGGAGACGGAGTGGTGGGTATTGTCCGGACAGTCGGTCAGAAATACAGCATCGTCTTACCGCTGATCAACACCCACACCAACCTCAGTTGCCGTTTTGCCAAGAATGACTACGTAGGCATCCTGCAATGGGACGGCAAAGATTGCCGTTTTGCCCAATTGACCGACGTAGCTACGCATATCGATGTACAACCGGGAGACACGATTGTTACCAGTGGATTGAGTAGTGGTTTTCCAGGAGGAATTCCCGTTGGAATCGTAGAAAATTGCAGTCGGAAAGAAGGCGATTCGTACTATACGATCCGAGTTCGGCTGCAGGTGGATTTCAAACGGCTGCGGTATATCGAGGTGGTACAAAACATGAATATGAACGAATTGGAGGAACTGAGAAATGGACTGGACTAGCTGGCTCAAACAATTCGGACGATACATCGGGGTGATGTTACTGCAGGTATTCCTTTTTGACCAGTTGCAGTTCTTCGGTTTATGCCATCCGTATATCTACGTGCTCTGCCTGCTCATGATGCCGATCACGTTGCGGCATAATGCAGACCTGTGCATCGGTGCCGTGGCCGGACTGGTCATGGACCTGTTCAGTAACTCGCTGGGCATCCATATGGCGGCTTGTGTACTGATCATGTTCGTCCGGCGGTATCTGTTAAGCTTCCTGATCAATGAACATGACCGACTCAACGAACAGATCAGCCTGCGTGCCATCGGGTTGATCGCCTTGCTGGAATATACGATTATTCTGGTGCTGCTCCACCACGGCTTGATCTTCCTGCTCAGTGCATGGAGTTGGCATTATATCGGAATGGTGATCCTGGAAACGCTGATCAGTTCTATCGTCACCGTCTCCGTCATCATAGGCTTTAATGCGTTAAGATACAGATGATTAACGATCCCAATTATAAACGTGCTTATGTGATCAGCGGCATTGCTGTTGTGATCGTTTTGGCGTATGTGATTCGGTTGTTTTATTTGCAGGTCATCGACCAATCGACCGCTAACCAGGCGGAGAGTAACGCGCTGGTAAAACAGACGATCTACCCTTCCCGTGGTTTGATCTATGACCGGAACGGAGAACTGCTGGTGTTCAACCAGCCGATCTATGAGGTGACGATGGTGGTGCGTGATATGGGAAAGCAGTTTGATACCATTGCGTTCTGTAACTGTCTGAATATCAGCAGAGAGGATTTCGAAGCACGCATGGTGGAGATCAAAGACACCAAGAAAAACAGGGGATATTCTTCCTGGACACCACAGGTGTTCATGAATCAGCTTAAGAAAGAAGATATCGCGGCACTTCAAGAATCCCTCTATCTCTTCCCGGGTATCCATCTGCAGAAAAGAACCCTTCGTGATTACACCTATTGCTCGGCCGCCCATGTCTTAGGCAGCGTAGGTGAAGTGAATCAGAGCGATATGGATCGCGATGACTACTACGGACGCGGTGATTATGCCGGTAGAGACGGCTTGGAGAAGACCTATGAGAAGCAGTTACGCGGTGAGAAAGGTGTGGAAGTTCTAATGCGTGATGCACGTGGCCGAATCCAAGGCAGTTATCAGGACGGCAAACAGGATAAACCGGCTAAAGCCGGTACGGATCTGCAGATCACCATTGATATTCAATTGCAGATGTTAGCGGAGGAACTGCTGGCCAACAAACTCGGCAGTGCCGTGGCGATTGAACCGAAAACCGGTGAGATATTGGCTTTGGTCTCTACACCGGCATGGGATCCAAAAGTGCTGGTGGGAAAAGAACGAAGTGCTAACTACAACGCCTTGCTCAAGGATCCTAACCGCCCGTTGTACAACCGTGCCACGCAGGCGATGTACCCCCCGGGTTCTACGTTCAAGACCATCATGACATTGGTCTGCATGCATCAAAAGAGTCTGACCGTTAACACTCTCTATACCTGTTCCGGTAAGGAGAGTAAACCCATTCCGTGTACCCACCATCATGGTTCCACCATCACGCTAGAGAATGCGATTGAGCAGAGTTGTAACCCCTATTTCTGGTGCGCGTTCCGGGATCTGCTGCAGAAAGACGGATACGGAAAGGACAATGCTGATTTCCGGAAACGCTATGAGTCATGGCGAAACGACGTGATGTCCTTCGGTCTGGGACAGAAATTCCAAGATACCGATATCGGTGACCAGTCTGCCGGTAGCATACCGAGTCTGGCGCTGTATGACAAGTTGTACGGTAAGACGGGTTGGAAAGCCGTCACCATCCGTTCGCTCAGTATCGGTCAGGGAGAGTTACTGGTTACACCGCTACAGTTAGCTAATCAGGCAGCCATCATCGCCAATGACGGCTATTACATCACGCCGCATCTAAATAAGAACGACTCGATGTTAAGTCATATCCACAAAGTGGATATCGAGAAACCCTATTTCGATATTCTCAAGAACGGTATGCGGCGGGTGATGATCTACGGTACAGGCCGCCATGTGGCGATTGACAGTCTGCATATGGCCGGTAAAACCGGTACGGCGCAGAATCCGCATGGTAATGACCATGCCGTCTTCATCGGTATGGCGCCGGTAGAAGATCCTCAGATAGTCGTAGCGGTGGTCGTAGAGACTTCCGGATACGGTGCCACCTGGGCAGCGCCTGTGGCCAGCATGATGATGGAGCAGTACCTGACCGGAGAAGTGAAACGCAAGAACATGAAGAGAGAGTATATCAACAAGGTAGTACCGAATGCAAGCGTCAAGAAACAGTAACATATGGCAAAACCTGGATTGGATCACGGTCGGTCTTTTCCTCACCCTGATGCTGCTGGGCTGGCTCAATATCTACGGAGCCAGTTATACCTTCGATTCCACCAGCATCATCGATTTCTCCAACCGTGCCGGAAAACAGTTCCACTGGATACTCGGTACGCTGGTCTTAGCAGTGGTTCTGCTGCTGATTGACTATAAGACCTACGATATTCTGGCCTATATTGCCTATGGCGCAATGATCTTGCTTCTATTGGCCACACCCGTCTTAGCGCATAACATCAAAGGCTCCATGTCCTGGATCTCCATCGGTCCGGTGAGCCTGCAACCGGCGGAGTTTGCCAAGTGTATCGTCGCTTTGGCTGTCGCCAAGTATATGGGGCGGTATGAGTTTAAGATACGAACCTGGAGGGATATGATCATCCCGTTTGGCCTGATCGGTGTACCGATGCTTATCATCATGGTATGGCAGAAAGAAACGGGTTCGGCATTGGTGTTCCTCGCCTTCCTGTTAGCGTTTTACCGGCAAGGTATGAGCGGTTATGTACTATGGGTAATTGCCGCCGTAGTGGCACTGTTTATCACCAGTATCCGCTTGGGTGATGAGGTATTACCCTTAGGTACCGGAAGTGTGGGTATCTTAACCTGTATGCTGCTTCTGACCGTCGTGGAGATATACTTCCTTTGCAAGGAACACCGCATGCGTTATCAGGCGCTGACCTTAGTAGGCAGCGTGATCGGCATATACGGGTTGGCACTGATACTCAATATCTTTGTTACCATTCCTTTTGACTGGCTATCGATGGCGGTTGTGCTGCTGTTAGTCGCTTATAACATCGGTATCAGTCTCTATTGGCATAAATACAAACTGCTCATCTTAGCCGGTTTCACCATTTTCTGTATGGGTTACACCCATGCCTGCAAATATGCTTTTTCGCATGTGCTGCAACCGCACCAACGGATCCGTATTGAGGTACTGTTGGGCATGAAAGAAGATCCCAACGGAGCCGGGTATAACGTCAACCAGGCACGTATCGCTATCGGTTCCGGACGATTCACCGGCAAAGGGTATCTCAATGGTACGCAAACCAAACTGCAGTTTGTACCGGAACAGGATACGGACTTTATCTTCTGTACCGTAGGGGAAGAATGGGGATTCCTCGGTTCGATAACCGTCTTGGGACTTTACCTCTTCTTTATCTTACGCCTCATCAAGATAGCGGAACGGCAACGGAATGTATCCACCCGCATCTACGCCTATATTGTGGCCGGTATCTTCCTCTTTCACCTCACGGTGAACGTAGGTATGGTATTGGGTTTGTTACCCGTCATCGGTATCCCGTTACCGTTCTTCAGTTACGGCGGTAGTTCGTTATGGGGATTCACGTTACTGCTGTTTATCTTACTCCGCTTGGATGCAGCGCGTATGGAACAATTGCGATAAGTATGTTTGTTACGGATCCCATAGGAATCAAAGGTGAAGAAGAAGCCGCCAAGATGCTGGAGAAAAAAGGCTATACCATCTTAGCGCATAACTGGCGCTTTGGACATTGGGAGATAGACCTGATTGCGGAGAACAAGCAGGAGATCGTCTTTGCGGAAGTGAAAGCCAGAACGACGATGTTCGGTAATATCCGACCGGAGGAATACGTCGATGAAGCCAAGAAAAAACGAATGATCACTTCCGGTAATGCGTTTGTACGGCATAATAAGTCCAATAAAGCACTGCGTTTTGATATCATCGGTATCGTAGTCGATCCGCAGACGATGGAAGTGACGTACCGAACACACATAGAGAATGCTTTTCAACCCTCCACACGTGCTATCACAAGCGGTAGTCACAGTGCGGCATGGTTATGGGGACATAAAGGAACCAAGAGAAGATGAATAAGGAGTTTACATACGATGTGATAGTAGTAGGAGCCGGTCACGCAGGATGTGAAGCGGCCAGCGCGGCTGCCCGGATGGGTAGTAGAACGCTACTCATCACCATGGATATGAATAAGATCGCCCAGATGAGTTGTAACCCCGCTGTGGGTGGTATCGCTAAGGGGCAGATCGTGCGTGAGATAGATGCCTTGGGAGGACAGATGGGAATCGTCACCGACCGCAGTGCTATTCAGTTCCGTATGCTCAACCAAAGCAAAGGAGCGGCGATGTGGAGTCCACGCAGCCAGAGTGACCGGAAACGGTTTATCGAAGAGTGGATCAAGGTGCTCAGTCATACAGAAAACTTGTTCATCTGGCAAGATATTGTAACAAGTCTTATTATCAAAGATAATAAGGTATGTGGTGTACGCACGATGTTAGGTATTGAGATGGAAGCACAGGCAGTAGTACTCACCAACGGCACCTTCCTCAACGGTCTCATGCATTGCGGTAAGACTCAGATACCCGGTGGACGCACCTCTGAACCTGCTTCACATGGTATCACCGAGCAGTTAGTGGAATTAGGGTTCAAGAGTGACCGTATGAAAACCGGTACACCTGCCCGTATCGATGCACGTTCTATCGATTTCAACGGACTTATTCGGCAAGATGGAGATAATGACTGGCATCAGTTCAGTTATCTCAATAGGGTTCATCGAGAACTCAAACAGATGCCTTGTTGGATCACGTACACCAATCCCGATACACATGAAGCACTACGTGCCGGATTAGCAGATTCTCCCCTTTTCAACGGACAAATTCGCAGTATCGGTCCCCGGTATTGCCCCAGTATAGAAACTAAGATTGTCACTTTTGCCGATAAAGAGGCCCATCAGATCTTCCTGGAACCGGAAGGAGTAGATAGTAATGAGTATTATGTAAACGGTTTTTCCAGTAGTCTGCCGTGGCAGGTTCAATTAGCCGGTTTGCGTACGATTAAAGGATTGGAACACGTCGTGCTGTACCGACCGGGTTATGCGATTGAATATGACTTCTTTGATCCCACCCAGTTACATCATACCTTGGAGACCAAACAGATTAAAAATTTGATTTTTGCCGGACAGATCAATGGAACTACCGGTTATGAAGAAGCCGCAGGACAAGGCCTGGTGGCAGGTGTGAATGCCCATATTAATGTACATGGAGGAGCTCCCTTCACGATGAGCAGGGATGAGAGTTATATCGGCGTACTGATTGATGATCTCGTCAATAAAGGAGTGGATGAACCCTATCGTATGTTCACTTCTCGAGCCGAGTACCGTATTCTGTTACGACAGGATAATGCGGATGAACGACTCACCAAACGCAGTTATGAAATGGGTCTGGCCGATCGGGAACGGTATGATCTGTTACGCAAAAAACAAACAGATTGTTCCGATTTCATCGGCTATTTACAGAGTACGACGGTGCATAAAAGTCAGATCGATACCTGGTTGGAATCGATTGGAAGCACCGCCTTACATGAAGGATGCAAACTTAGTGACCTGATTTTACGTCCACAAGTAAGTATCAAGACGCTGGCGGAAGTGCTTCCGGAATTGAAAGCAAAAGTGAAAGAATTCTCCGATGAAACCGTAGAAAGTTGCGAGATTCAAGTAAAGTACGCCGGCTATATCAAACGGGAACGGATGGAAGCTGCCAAACTGCAGCGACTCGACCAAATCCGCATACCCGATACGTTTAATTACGAAGAAGTGCAAAGTTTGAGTACAGAGGCACGACAGAAACTCAGTCGTATCCGTCCAACATCCATTGGAGAGGCCCAACGCATCCCGGGTGTAAGTCCTAATGATATCAGTGTTTTATTGGTATTAATGGGCAGATAATGAAGAATTTTAGTTTGTAGAACAAACTAAAATAAAATGTTTCACGTGGAACACTAACAATAATAGATATGAATGCAGAACAAGTAAAAGCAGCTATTCGTAACGTGCCTGATTTTCCGATACCGGGCATACAGTTTAAGGACATCACTACTGCGTTGGCAAGACATGATTGCTTAACGTGGATGAAAGATGAGATTGTTAAGCGTTATAAAGATTTAGGTATCACGCAGGTGGTAGGTATCGAATCGCGTGGATTCATTCTGGCGCCGGCAGTGGCTATTGAGATTGGTGCAGGATTTGTGCCTATCCGTAAGCATAATAAGTTACCGGCAGAAACGGTATCCGTTACCTACGCCAAAGAGTACGGAGACGATACCATCCAGATGCATAAGGATGCATTATCACCGGACGACGTCGTGCTTATTCACGATGATATCCTGGCTACCGGCGGATCGATGGAAGCAGCGATTAACTTGGTGAAGAAATTAGGCGTTAAAAAGATCTACGTCAATTGCATCATTGAACTCGAAGGCCTCAACGGGCGCAAGTATCTGGAAGGAAAGGCTGAAAACGTCGATTGTCTGTTCGGTATAGAAGTGGACGAATAAGATAAAGGTGATAGGTTATTGGTTATAGATGAAAGGATCGGACGATCATATTAAACTATTGCTTAAGCGCATACCGGAGAGTCCCGGTGTGTACCAGTACTTTGATAAAGAGGGACAGATTATCTATGTAGGCAAAGCCAAGAACCTGCATCGACGGGTGAACAGTTATTTTAATAAGGATCACCAATCATCCAAGACCCGTCAACTCGTAGCCCATATCGCCGATATACGGTACGTGGTGGTAGATAGTGAACAGGATGCGTTCTTATTGGAGAATAACCTCATTAAGCAGTATCAACCGCATTATAACATCCTGCTCAAAGACGGAAAATCCTATCCTTCCATCTGCATCACACGGGAACCCTACCCTCGTATCTTCAAGACACGGACGATCAATAAGAAATCCGGTGAGTATTACGGTCCGTACAGTTTCGGGAATACGGTTGATCTTGTATTGGAGTTAATTCATAAACTCTATCCGATACGAACCTGTAATATTCCACTTTCTTCCGATTCCATCGAGAAAAAAAAGGTGCGGGTGTGTTTAAAATACCATCTGCATAACTGCTGCGGGATTTGCGAAGGAATAGGAAAAGAGGCGTATGGAGAATGGATTGAGCAGGCCAGACAACTCATCAAAGGAGATGCACACGATATCGGACGGCAGTTGGAGCAGGAAATGCGGATGAAATCGGAAGAACTTAAGTTTGAAGAAGCCGCTGAGATCAAACGGAAGATTGAACTGTTAGAGCAATTTAAGAGCAAGACAATCATCACTACCTCCATCGCACGCGATGTGGATGTGTTCGGGTACGATGAACAGGATGATAAGGTATATATCTCCATGCTGCATGTGCATAAGGGATCGATTGTACAGGGTCAGACCATCGAATACCGGCGTAAGATGGAGGAGGAGAAAGAGGAACTGCTGGCGATGGGAATGATGGAGTTGCGGCAACGTCTGGAGAGTGATACCAAAGAGGTGATTGTTCCGTTTATACCGGAGGTTTTTGATGAGAACCTGCAGATACATATCGCGCTCAGCGGGGACCGGAAGAAACTCTTGGATTTAGCGATGCAGAACGTAAGGCAGTATAAGTTAGACCGCCTCAAACAGGATGATAAACTGAATCCGGAACAACGCGGTGTACGGATCTTAACGGAACTGCAACAGATGATGGGCCTCCCTACCCTGCCTCGATGGATTGACTGCTTCGATAACTCGAATATACAAGGAGAGAATGCCGTGGCCGGTTGTGTGGTCTATCGGATGGCAAAACCCAGTAAGAGTGATTACAAGCGGTTTGAGATCAAGACGGTAGAAGGACCGGATGATTACGCGTCTATGCGGGAAGTGGTGCGGAGACGGTACCAGCGTCTGATGGATGAAGGAACACAACTACCGGATCTCATCATCGCCGATGGAGGTCTGGGTCAGATGCATGCGATACGGGAAGCAGTGGAGGATATGTTGGGGTTACAGATTCCGATTGCGGGTCTGAAGAAAAATGACAAACACCGCACCCAGACACTGCTGTACGGATTTCCTCCGGTCGAGATCAGCATGCCCGTCACGAGTGAAGTGTTCCGTCTGTTGACGAATATACAGGATGAAGTGCACCGATATGCCATTACCTACCATAAGATGAAGCGATCCAAGGCACAGATTCATAGTCAACTCGATGATTTACAGGGAGTTGGTGCAGTTACCAAGCATAAATTGTTAACACATTTCGGTTCCGTGAAACGTGCTGGAGCAGCTACGAAAGAGGAAATGACGGATTTGCTCGGAACACGCAGAGGATCAATGGTTTACGAACAATTACAGGCAAAAATAAGTCTCTGAGAATTAAATGAAAAGCAAGAACATGATATCTTATACAATCAAAAAAGGTGCAAATTCCGACCTTCTGTTGCTTAATGAGCAAGGTGAGGAAGTGAGTGCGTTGGAGATCTTGCGTGCCACCGAACCACATCGCGTCTTTGCGTTCGACGGAAAGATGGGTGCCGGAAAGACGACCTTCATCAAGAAACTCGTCGAGTCGATGGGTACGATGGATGTGGTGAACAGTCCGACGTTTGCGATCGTGAATGTGTACGACGTGGAACAACCGTACAAGGGAGAGGTCTATCATTTCGACTGTTACCGGTTGAAGGACATCCGGGAAGCGTTGGACTTCGGAGCGGAGGAGTACCTCTATTCGGGGAACTACTGTTTCATCGAGTGGCCGGAGATGATCGAAGCCATCCTGCCGGACGACACGGTATGGGTACATATCACGCCATTGGAGAATGGAGATAGGAGATTGGAGATTGGTAATTCGTAATTTTTAATTTTTAATTCGTAATTGACACACATGATAGAAGTTAATAATATATGGAAATCGTTCGGTGAGCTGGAAGTGCTGAAGGGTGTTAACCTGGAGGTGCAGAGGGGGGAGATCGTCGCGATCATCGGTAAGTCAGGTGCCGGTAAGACTACCCTACTCCAGATCATCGGAACCTTAGACCGTCCAACGAAGGGAGAGGTGATTATTAACGGCGAAAGGCTCATGGCGAAAGGCGAGAAGGCACTTGCGGCTTTCCGGAATAAGCATATCGGTTTTATCTTCCAGTTCCATCAACTGTTACCGGAGTTCACGGCCTTGGAGAACGTGTGCATTCCGGCGATGATTGCGGGAGAGAAAGAGCGTGATTACAAACCGAGAGCGGAGAAGTTGTTACGTGACCTGGGACTCGGTGATCGCATGGACCATAAGCCGAATGCGTTGTCGGGTGGTGAGAAACAGCGTGTAGCCGCAGCCAGAGCATTGATTATGAGTCCGGATATCATCCTGGCCGATGAACCGACGGGTAGTCTGGACGAGCATAACAAGAAGGAACTAAGTGATTTGTTGTTGCAGTTACGCAAAGCGTATGGTCAGACGATCCTGTTGGTGACGCACGATAAGGAACTGGCATCTATCGCAGATCGGGTGATAGAGATTAAAGATGGTGTTATTGTATAAAAGTTATAGGTTATGGGTTACAGGTTATGGGTTATAGGGTTAGCCGCGTTGTTGTTGACAGCATGTCAGCAGGGTCGGCAGTATTGGTCCGCACAGACGGAACCGCAGCAGATGGAGATCGTGCGGTTTGATAAGGCATTGTTGGATGTGCAGGCGCAGACTGTGGAACAAGACATACGGGATCTGTATGCCACGTATCCGGAGTTTATGCCGCTTTGGGTGGAGAATATATTAGGAATCCCTTCGCAAGATACCGCGTTTTTGGCACAACAATTGCCGTTGTTTTTGGAAGACACACTCTATGGTTTTAAGCAGACGAATGCCAAGGAGAAGGAACTGTTTGCAGACATATCCGATTTGCAACAGTCTGTTAATAAAGCCTTTACGCGTATTCGTTCGATATATCCGAATTGGGAGTTCCCTACCCTATACCTGTTTATCTCGGGTTTTCAGACACCGATCTATATGGAGGATGAGTTAATCGCTATTGGGGCGGATATGTATTTGGGTAGTGACTATCCGTATTATAACTACGTCGTGTATGATTACCAGAAACAGACGATGCGCAAGGAGTGCATTCCGGTGGATGTGGTAAGTGCCTATCTGTTCCGGAATATATCGTTTACAAGTGGTCAGAACCGCTTGTTGGACCAGATGATATATAGGGGTAAGATTATGTATCTGACGGCGCAGATCTTTGATGACCTGCCGGGATATGAGGTGATGGGCTGGACGAAGGAACAATGGGATTGGTGCGTAGTCAATGAAGAAGCGATCTGGCATCATATGATGGACCAACGGGATCTGTTCAAAACGGAACATTTAGTGATCTCCAATTACCTGAACGATGCCCCCTTCACGTCAGAGGTCAGTCAGGACAGTCCGGGTAGGTTAGGTATCTGGATGGGTTGGCGGATCGTCGAGTCGTATATGGAACATAACGAAGAGGTGACACTGCAGGAACTGCTGGCGGAACCCGATGCACAGAAGATATTGGAAGATAGTTATTATAAACCATAAGAAAACATGAGAAAACATTGGATCGATAATTTACGTTGGGTGACCGTACTGCTGGTACTCTTTTACCACGTTATTTACTACTACAACGGCAAAGGGGTAGTAGGCGGAATAGGTGGCTTCGGAGGTCCTCAGTACCAAGATTTTGTGATGTATCTGCTCTATCCTTGGTTCATGCCTCTTTTGTTCTTGCTGGCAGGCATCAGTGCCCGGTACGCATTGGATGCACATTCGGAGAAAGAGTGGTTTCAAAGCCGCACCCGCAAGTTATTAGTGCCTGCTACAATAGGATTATTTGTTTTTCAATGGATCGCCGGTTATTTCAACACGCATACACTTAGTTATACGAATGGAATAGACATGCTTGCCGACACTCCGGGCATCATTAAGTATGTGGCGTGGTCACTGAGCGGTACGGGACCATTATGGTTTATACAGAATCTATGGTTGTTTAGTCTGGTTTTGCTGCTCGTTCGGAAGGTTGATGCACAAGACAGGTTCTACTCGCTTTGCGGGAAGATGGGTTTGGCAGGAATTATCCTGTTAGGCGTAGTGTATTGGTTAGGTACCCGAACATTGATCATGAACCCTCGCCCCGAAAGTTTGGACGGTCTTTATAACGGATACAAACCATTCTTTTATCTTCTTTTCTTTTTGAGCGGATACTTTGTCTTCTCGCATGAAAATGTATTAACGTCATTACGAAAAGGATGGATACCACTGATGGTGTGCGCCGTAGCAAGCGGTATAACATTATTAATCACTACCTTCGGTGAAGATAACACGACTCCTGTGTACCTAAGCAGTCCACTCAATTGTGTGTATGGATGGCTGATGTGTCTTGCCATGATCGGATGGTTCGCTGCCTGCTTTGATGACCGGAAATCCAAGTTTGCAGATTACATGTGCCGCAATAGTTTTGCTATCTATGTAGTTCACTATATAATCATCTCCGGTTTTGGGTATAGCATGAAGGTTTATACAACGCTTCCTCCGGTTGCGATGTACGTGTTGCTTACGGTTGCCGTATTTACGTTGTCGCCGCTGTTAGTAGAACTAATACGCCGAATTCCTGTTATCAGATGGTGCGTACTGGGAGAGAAAACAAAACAAATCAAGAATTGAAAAATAACCATGAATAGAGCAGATTTTCCGATATTGAACCAGCAGGTACACGGACGGAATTTGGTGTACCTGGATAATGCAGCCACGAGTCAGAAGCCTCAGTGCGTCATTGATGCGATTGTGGAGGCCTATAGCACGTGGAACAGCAATATCCACCGCGGTGTGCATCATCTCAGTCAAGTGGCCACCGCCCATCATGAGGAAGCACGAAAAGCGGTAGCGAATTTTATCGGTGCGAAGAGCAGTGATGAGATCGTGTTCACGAAGGGTACGACGGATAGCCTGAATGCACTTGCCTTCTCCTTTGGAGAAGCTTTTATCCATGAAGGTGATGAGATCATCGTCAGCGGTCTTGAGCATCATTCGAACATCGTGCCGTGGCAAATGCTCTGTGAGCGCAAGAAAGCCATTTTAAGAGTAATACCTTTACGAGAGGATTTATCGCTCGATATAGCGGCTTTTAGGGCACTTCTGAGCGATCGTACGAAGTTAGTGAGTGTAGCGCAGGTAAGTAATGTGTTAGGAACGATCCAACCGGTGGAAGAGATCATTAAGTTGGCGCATGATAGGAATATACCTGTTTGTATCGACGGCGCGCAGAGTGTGCCGCATATGTCGGTCGATGTGCAGGCGCCGGATTGCGATTTCCTCGTCTTCTCCGGTCATAAGATGTACGGACCGACGGGTATCGGTGTGCTGTACGGTAAACGGGAGTGGTTAGAGAAACTTCCGCCGCATGAAGGAGGGGGTGAGATGATTGACCATGTGCGCTGGAGCGGCACGACGTTCAATGAGTTGCCGTATAAGTTCGAAGCCGGTACACCTAATTTCGTAGGTTCTTATGCGTTGCATAAGGCAATCGAGTATATCGAATCCATCGGTTGGGAAGCTATTGAGGCCCATGAACGGGATCTGACGGAGTACTGTGAGCAGCAGTTGAAGGGATTAGGGTGTACGGTATATGGTGTAGGGTGTAAAAAGGCAGGGGTGATCAGTTTCAATGTCGGTGCGATTCATCCTTTTGATATAGGCACGTTATTGGACCAGCAAGGAGTAGCGGTTCGTACGGGTCATCATTGTGCGGAACCGCTGATCGATGCGATGGGTGTTCCGGGAACGGTGCGTGTGTCGTTTGGTTTGTATAATGACAAGGACGACGTAGATGCTTTCATCGCGGCCTTGAAACGCACGATAGATATGTTATCATGAGGTTTTTCCTGATCGGAATAGTAGTTTTGGCAGGCGTTTTGACAGCGTCTGCTGATTCTTTGTGTGTGGTCAGTTATAATGTAGAGAACCTCTTTCATCCGGATAAGGACAGTATCACGAACGATGGAGAATGGACACCCGACGGCGAACGGCATTGGTCTTTTGCGCGGTATTACCGGAAGATTGAAAATATCGCCCGTGTGCTGACGAATATAGGAGAGTGGAACGGGGTGGACATCGTGGGTTTGCAGGAAGTGGAGAATGCACTTTGTGTCAAGCGGCTTTGTTATACTTTGCGTCTGGGAGAATATGATTTTGTGCATTACGAAAGCCCTGATCCGCGAGGGATAGACGTCGCCCTCATCTACAAGAAATCGCGGATAGATACCATCGCCACAAGGGCGATAAGAGTGAGCGCTTCGCTCAATGATGGAATGAGCGCGGCAAAGCCGCTCAATGGTGGATTGATTACAAGGGATATTTTATACGTTCAGGCACGAGTGGATAAAAAAGACACTCTCCATTTCTTTGTCTGCCATCTGCCCTCTCAACGAGGCGGAGCGGCAGAGAGCGAATGGAAGCGAAAGGCTGCCAAAGAAATCCTGCAAGGTGCCATAGACAGCGTTTATTTGGCGTTTAGAGACCCGAAAATCATCGTTATGGGGGATTTTAACGGTGCACCGAAAGAAGATATAAGAGGCGTGAAAAACCAGATGATAGTAGAAAGTCAAAAGTCGAAAGTCGAAAGACCAAATGGCACACACAAATACCAAGGACGATGGACGTGTCTGGACCATTTTTACACTTCGCCTTCTTTAGACAGTCTCAGCAGAGCGGAGATATACAACGCCGCTTGGATTCAAGAGCCGGATGAGAAATATCTGGACTTGAAACCCAAGCGGACGTATAATGGTTTTCGCTATCAGAAAGACGGCTTTTCGGACCACCTGCCTATAGTGCTTACAGTTTCGCTTTGATGCTAATTTTTGCCCACGCACCGGGCTGCAGGATACCGTCGTAATCGTAATAGCGGCTATTCGTCAAGTTCGTACAATCTGCAGAAACGCGCAGGTATTTGTTTTGCCAATAGACCGAACCGTCCAAGAGCCAAACGGGCTGATAATCCGCCACTTCGCCTTCGGCATTATTATACTGCCCTTCGCGTTTTTGAAAACGTACGGTCCATGAAGCACCCAAGCCTTTATAGATGCCATGCTCCAGATGGATGGCTAACTTGTGGCTCAAGTAATCCAAGTACCGCGAACCGGCTTCTTTGAGATCCAGATCCAGATACGTATAGGCATAATCGACCGACACGCACCGCAGCCATTCATTCAGCCGGTAAGCTACAGATACTTCCACACCTGTCGCATTCACCTGTTGCTGGTTCTCGGCATGGAAAGGACGCTTGGTATCCGTCGGGACATATACCCAATCGATGATATTCTTTCCCCACCGGTAGTACCAATCGGCAGACCAAGACAATCCGCTCCATGTTCCTTTATAGCCGACGGAGAGCAGCCATGCTTCTTCGGGTTTGAGGTTGCGGTTGCCGAGTTGGTTGCCGGCATTATAATACAGATCCGTGAACGTCGGCATTCGGAGGGAGCGGTTGGCATTCACATAGACCGTACCGGCTTTTTTAAACTCATAGCCGATGTTCGCGCCTCCGCCTAAATGGTGACCGAATTGCGTGTTATATGTGCCGTTAATGCCGATTGATGCAGACAGACCTGCATAATAGAAAGTCTGCTCGGCGTAATAATTCGTATGGAAGCGATTACCACCTTTGACGAGATCCAACACGCGGACTTGAGACAGCGGAAAATCCTTTACGTTCGGCACTTGTCCGTTAGGATTGATGGTGTCTCCGAGGTTGGTAGAGTGCATGTTTTCATTCCGTACGCTGACGCCAAAAGAAGTCGTTCCTATCTTTGAGGCATAATGCGCAGAGAGTGCCGCTGAGGCTGTTTGTGCGAAATGGAAATTGCCGTACAACCGCTGGTCCCGATGCCATTCATAGCGGTCGTAATTAGCTCTATACGCCGCTTGTGCATCTAACCGCCATGCGCCCCATCTGTGCTCATATCTACCGGAAGCAAAAGCCGTTCGGGTGGCGTCAAACTGATCCTGCGAACCAAAACCATAGCCCATTCCAAGTCCTGCATCTTTCCATTGTGCGCCGGCCTGCACGTCTAATCCTCTCCAACGCGTCTGGAAGTAGATATTCGCTAACTGAAAATCCGAGTTCCTGCACGCCGTAGCTTCTTTTTCCGTCGGCCGGGGTGCATAATATCCTTCCGCACGGCTGTATTCGGCAGAGAGGTTTATAGTGAGCGGTTGCTCGCTGTTTAAAAGTTTATCGCTTCGCTGTTTAGAAGGTTGAATAGTTGCGGCTATCTCCGGATTCACCAAACCATTCATGCCGGCGGTGAGTTTGAGAGAAAGATCCGGCGTATTTCTTGTGACTATGTTAATCGCCCCGGAGAAAGCGCCATGCAGGTTGGCCGATGTACCTTGCAGCACTTCTACTCGCTCAATCATCTCCGTAGAAACAGGGATATTCAGCGCATAATGCCCCGTGTGAAAATCACTTAGCGGAACCCCGTTCAGCAGCACTAACACCTGATCGAACGTACCGCCGCGCATACTGATATCCGCCTGTGCGCCGTTAGCGCCACGTGTACGCACATCCACGCCCGGCAGGTATTGCAAGATATCCGCTACCGTCTGAACCGGCAACGCCTCTATCTCGGCGTGCGAGACCTGCGTAATCAACCGGTACGCTTCCGAATTAACCTCAGCTTTGTGAGAAACGACCAACACCTCCTGAAGACTAAGTTGTTGGGCTTCTAATGGAACGGAATCCTTCGGAACACCTTCATCGGCTTCCACAGCAGTGATGCCTGAGAAAAGCAATAATGCCGAAACGGCAATAGATTTACCGCTTTTAAGCATCTCCAAATCCGTCATGTACGCTGCCACACGTCCGATAGTCACCTCCCGGTGAAGCGAACAAAAGGCTGCATAAGCCTTGTGGCTGAACTGACGGAAACGGATTCCTTGTTGTTTAAGAATAGTTTTGAACATAAAATAAGTTTTAAGCCTTCAGCTATCAGCTTTCAGCAAAAAAGTTTGCAAAATTACTACTTTTTTTGCAGATATGCAAATTTTTTTGTACCTTTGCGGCGCTTTTCAAATGAATAAATGGTAAATGACTAAATTGTAAAAGGCTTTATACCGGAAATCATACTGCATTATATTTGGGAACATTGCCTTTGGGCGGGTTTTGAGCAATTTACCACGGACGGAAAGAAAGTGGAGATTCTCTCTGTGAGTGAACATAACCGGGATGCAGGACCGGATTATAGCCATGCGCGTTTATGACGCACAGTGGATACAAGAGCCTGATGAAAAATACATGGGTCTGAAACCCAAACGCACCTATAACGGATTCACGTATCAGAATGGGTATTCGGACCATCTGCCGATCGTGCTGATGGTATCATTTTAGTTTCGCCGCTTGGCCTTGGTTTTTACTGCCTTTACGGGAGATATATTGTTTCTCCTGTGCCCAGGCGGCATGTGCTGCTTCGATCGTTTTGTATTTCTTCTGCCCTTTGAATAAACCACCCCAATAAGCCAAGATCACATAGTAGTCTTTGCCTTTCGGTTGCGCGATGAAATGGTCACCGTCATTGGTGAATCGTGCCAGATAGGTGTATTGGTCATGATTGCCGCCTTGGGTCCATTGGTGCTTTTGGATGTCATAGCATTTACCGCTGTACGTCGCCAGGCGGTAATAGGGTTGGTTGTTCGCATCGTGGTTCTGCACGATGATCGTGCGACCGAAATACAGAAACTCATCTCCGGACAGGATAGAACCGCTGTACTCGGGTGCATTGGTGCAGTATAGTTTCCCGTCGCATTCGACGAACACCCCTTCTTCAAACCTTGCCGGGAAGGTAATATGTTTTCCTTCGCAGAGGAAATCGCCGTTAGGACGGATCACGACGTTATTGCCGTTTTTCATCTCTAAGATGATCACTTCTCCTTCGGCAGCCATCTTCACGTCCCATATATCTTTGGATTGGATCTTGCTGTTTCCGGGAAGAGTTACTTTCTCGTAATAGGCGGTGAGGTTATCATACGGATCGTCGATGTTGCTGTAGTCCCATTCTTCTCGGAACATCTTCCATGCCACACGGCCGTTGGCCAGACGAGTACCTAAGAACCGCATTCGGTTGCTCTGCAAACCGGAAGCGCCGGGTTGCGCATACCGCAGGATATCGGCACGGAAGGTGGTATCTTTATAATCATACAAGCGGAATCGGCCGTAGTCTCTTCTTAGTTCATCTACGGTCATCGGGTGATTCAACAGGAAGTTCCGTTCCCTGATGCTCGAGAACTGCGGCACGGGTCGCGTCATCGGTTGGGAAGACAAGAACCGTTCATACCTGCGTGCCATACGCACCTCTTCGTCTTTCTGGTCCTTCATGTAGTCGGCACGCTTCTCGTTCAAGATCTTATTGACTTTGTTTTGACGTTCCTCTTCCTGCTTCAACCATTCCGCCCAACCGTCGGTCTGGGGTTGGGTTTGCGGAGCCGGTTGAGTGGTCTCCTGCGCAGGGGTATAGTCTTTGAGGTGGGTGGACTGCTGCGGCTCCTCTTCAGGATCGGGATCGACCGGAACAGGGTCTCCCGGGTCCGGTACATACACGTCATGAATCGACTGACCTGCCATCTGTTCCAACTGTTGCAAGGCAGACTGCGCGCAGAGCAGGGTAGGGCACACCGCCGCTACCAAAAGAAACAAAACCTTTTTCATAATCAGAATAATGTGAGTTGTTTATTTTCAAAAATCTTAAATCCCACCTCGCAGTTGATGCAATTCTCGTGCTGGCAGTAGTTTTGGTACAAGTGCAGTAAGGCTTGCGTGTCGGCGGCATTATGCACCGCTTGACCTAACACTTTCCATTGACGAATCACTGTGTTGTTCTCCGGGGCAATGTGCTCCATTAATCCCATGATCTGTTCTGCTTTGGCGCTATCTTGTCGGTGCAAAGCATAGGCGTATTTGTAAGGAATGACCGTGTTGATCAGCAGGATATCGATACTCGATTTGCCCACCGGTTTAGAACCGGAGCAAGATAACCATTCGGGTGACACTTTAAACAGCGCTTCCAATTCCTTCAGATCATCGGTGTCCAAGATTTTGCTTAGCAGGTTTTCGGATTGGTATAGCAGTTGTGCGAACTGCTGAATACGCAATTTGGGACTGTTCTGCGGTCGTAAACGCGCCTGTTTCCACATACTTCCGTCCATGGGAGTTAAGCCGAACTTGGTGCGCAGAAACTCGTACTCTTTCGCCCATTCGCCATTCGTCCCTTCGCTATTAGCCGTTATCAGTCCCGCCTGTCCCATCAGTAGGGCGGTGAGTTGGAAGAGGTTATTGTGATGTTTCTGCAGGTACGAAAGCGGTGTGTTAATGGCTAATTGTTCGAACGGCACACTATTCGTGTGAAAACCGAAGTTACGCGCCAAGGAGATATACAACGCATGTTCCCAACTGCCTTTGGTGATTTCCAACAGGCGATCAATGGACGCTTTCTTGCACTCCAGTCGTTTGCGCAATAAGGTCTTTCGCCAACCGTCGGATAAGAGTATTGGGTCATGGATCAGATGTTCCGCACAGCCGATTCGGCGGATCGCACTGTCCATCTGTTGCGCCTCAGAAAAGAGGGCGGTCAGATAGTCCTTGTCGGAGGGATAATTGAGTTGGCATTGCGGCACCAACTCCCCTTTGGAGTTATAGATGGGTTTATCAGCGGTACGCACCACATGCAGGATCACATTGTCATAGGCTTTGTCGATATGATGGCGGTGTCTTTGCCAATCGGATGAACACACGTGAATCTCGATGTTTCCTACCCATTCCCTGTCACCGATCTTGATCCGTGCCGAACTGTAATCGGGACCTGCATCGCGGTTATGCGTTCCTACGGAAAGGATCTCCACTTTCCGTCCGTCGGTCGTCTGTTGCTCCATTCCGGCCCACAAACACCGTTCCCATATGTAATGCAGAACTATTTCAGGCATTATAGCGAAATTGTCTTCCACAGTAAAAACCTTTGCGACTGCAAAGATACTACAAAAAAATGACATATGCAAGCATATGCCATTCTTTTTGCAGATTTTTATGATTTTTGAGCATTATGCACACTCATTTAGGCGATCATGGCGACTGTTTCCTGTTGATGGAGCGGAGTGATGGTTTTGATCATTTCGCGGCGTTTCTTGGGATGAACGGGAGAGAGGAATAATTGGTAGACGCGATGATTTTTATAGAACATCCGATCGGGTTTCGTTTGAGGCCGACAAATGATCCAGAAGCCGCATTTTTCTGCTTCAGGAAGGGTGTTTATGTGCCTTGTTATGACCAAGAAATCGTCCGTATAAAAGATGACTTCTATGGCTGTACGAGAAGTGCGTTTTCGACGATGCACTATTTCGGCTCCGAGCACATCTTTGAGGCGGAGGTAAAAATGATATAAAACCGGGTGTATTTTGCAGTTCATTTGACGTGTTTTTACGGGTAAAAATTCAAAATCACGGGATAATATATATAAATATATATTATAGGTATGGGTGGGATACGACATTACCCCGATGCGATACCGATAAGCCCCTTATGCGTCTATTTACTGAAGTAAACAATCATTCGATTGTAGTAAAACTTGCTAAGGCGCAGATTGAAACGGGGTGAACGATAGGCTATAAAATTGCTATTGGAGGATTCGATGGGAGACAGTTCGTCCCAGAAGGCGTTGACAAAGGCATCTTGCCATTCGTGCCAATCCTCCCTATGAAGATGTCCGTTTAGATTTCGGCGTTCGATTTGTACATGATCCACAATGCCGGTAGCATCATTGTAACTATAGGAGCGCCACAGATAAGAACTATCCGATAATAGGGTATAGTATTGCTCTTCGTCCATTGAAACACCACCATATACCTGTTCGATACTATCGACTTGTGCGATTGTGAGAGTCGTCTGATCCAACATGGAACGGATCATCGGGATAGTAGGATCTTCTTGTGTTACAGACAAAGAGCGATCGGGGAAAAGGAAATAAATGAGACGGATAGAACGCCCTTTGATATGCAGGATACCTTGGCGATTATTCGAATCCGTAAAGGTCAATAGAAGGGAATTCGGATGATCCAATTGGTTTAGCAAGGTAGAATAATTGTCCTCCAATGAAAGCGCAGCCAGATCATATTCCATCTGAAAATCCTTTCCGTCGAAAGCATATATCCCCGTGTTTCCGTTGATATACATCGCCAGCATCAACCGGTTATCCACCATAAAGGCGCCGTGAATGATCGTATCTGCGTCACCCCATTCTATCTTAAATGCGTCCGTTGTCCAAAGGACCTCTTGCCCTTCCGATCCATTCTCATAATACAAGTATTCATCTTCCCATCCTCCTGTTTTGGGCCGGGTCATCAGACGACCGGAAGTCGGGTCCGTAATGCGTGCAATCGCAGATTGACTGACGGTAAGAAATGTCGAATCTTGGACGAATAGCGCACGGAGGTATCCAGGCTGGTCGAAGACATGTTCACCGCTTTTTCCTGAAAAACTCAAATAGTTACCCCATTCGCCAACATCAATATAGTTGATATTCCACTCCTTGGTTTGTATCAAGGGGATAAGTCCTTCTCTTGGTGTTTTGGACTCCTTGGATGTCTTGCTTAACTGCCCATCAGGCGTGATGCAAAAATGATAATCGCCACCCAATTGATAGCCGTAATGAGAAAGACACGTGCCGGTTTGCAAATAGAAATACAATTTACCCTCTGATTCAAAAGGGGAATAGCTAAAATACGGCTGGAGACTTACCTCCATCTGTCCGATGAGAGACACCGTGTCACAGGTCATTTGCCACGAATCATTTTCAGCGGCAGACACCGTTACTTTCGTTTTGCAAGCTGTCAGGCAGAGACAGGCAAGGAGGATAGGGATGAAGTGTTTCATATGGGTATTATTTTTCATTACTGTGATACCAATCCCAATCATACGGTTTCTCGGCGTACTTGCTGACTATGGGTAAGAACCGTACACGCTCGGGTTCTTCATAATACGCTTCATAGAGCTTTTCGGGATACATCGTTTTTTTGTACGCTTGTTTGGTTTCGAATGTCTCCTCCATAAAATGATATGCCCAATCATCATCGTAAGCCATAACGGCTTTGAATAACACAACAAGTCTGCCGTAATCGATATATCTGCGTTTCAGTTCATAATCGCGTATTTCTTCGAACAGAGGTATAAAATCAGCATCCTGCCAGTTTTTTAATCCAGCTAACGCGGAATTAGTTTTTCCGTCACATTCTCGGCGCGCTCCCTCACGATCCAAGCCATTCTTGTATTGTTTTAGGGCGGCAATAAACAAGTCTTTATCGGACTCTTTCTTATACTGAGCGAGTTCAATAAGCATGTTGTCATGTCCTTCCAAATACAGTTCCCGTATTCTGTCATACATCTTCAATGTATCCGACAAACGACAGACAGAAGACCAGACTTGAAAATCGAGATGCGACAAGCCGGGAGTAAAGGCTATCAAACTATCCAACTGAAATAGTTGTTGCGGCGAGAATAAAGAATCAGACAGCGAGGTGCTAATCATATATCTAGCAACATTCCCTCCCAAAATGAGATCAAAAGAAGGCAAGGCGAATGTGGTAGTATCCTTAATTCCTGCGCATACTATATCAAAACATGCCTTATGGCGTTTTTCCGCCAACAGAGAGAAAGCAAACGCACGCAACGCAGGTACGGAAGAGAAACGCGCCATCGAACATAACTCTTTGTCCGTAGCAACAGCTTTGATTTTTTCCTGCACGTACCATCCCGGATAGGTGTCTGCCCATCCATCACTCTCCGTCTGATAAAAAGCATTCCCCATCTTGGTCATTTCCTCTTTTGACGGGAAATCTCCTGTTCCGAATATGGAATCGATATTTACAATCAACGTATCGTCCATAGATATTGACTTTTCCGGGCAAAGACCTTTAGACGAATTGTTTTTGTGGCATGCCGTTAGACAGAGACAAGCGAGGAATATGTAGATTAGGTGTTTCATAGGGATGAAGTATAAATTTTTCGACGACAAAGGTACTATTTATTTTTGATATATGCAAGAGAAATCGTTCTAAACTGCACAAAATCGGCAACTTTGCAATTTTTCCTGTCTTCAGAATGCATTATTTTACATGGAATTGCCGTTTTAGTTTATCATTCTAACAATTTACGCAACAATTCGTTTCCCAAGACTTGATCTTTTTCGACAAATTGTCCTGTCATCAACATAAATGCATAAGTCAACTGAGATTTTTTCTCTCCATTGGCAATCCCCTGAAGTATGATATTTACCAACTCCGCCTCTTGCACTTTTGTAATGCGAGCTAATTCCATGTCGGAGTAACCATCAAGTTTACTTCTGAACCGCATGTAGTATGGCGATAATTCATTAGGCTCAGCAAGAATAGCATTAATCTTTTTGTTTGTATCCTTATCAAAGTTACGTATTTTTTTAGAGTTAGATATAACGAACTTTGTCATTTCGTAAAATTGCAGTTTTTCTTGCCAATCATTTGTCTCTTTACCAAGATAGCATAATTCAGGAATCAAATATCCACTACGAGAGTGAAAACGTACAATAGAATATTCTGAGCAATCTAATAATCGTCTAACCGCGTATTCGTGATGAAAAAGGAATAGATATGCATTTTCTAAATAGTCCTCGATAAGAGAAAGAGCGGTATCTTGAACTATCCGTTGAGTCAAGTAGTCCACATATTTGCAAACATAAACGGAATCATCCCAGCCTATTTGCCACTCTAATTGCTCATAAATAGAATCGTATTGTAACC
>Ga0256405_10001725_pt1 | contig 56843 bp, 47 predicted proteins | sample RumenRJG_02DNA_FD_189096 | JGI IMG/M metagenome (GOLD analysis project Ga0256405, IMG submission 189096) | Bovine rumen microbial communities from Lethbridge, Alberta, Canada - RJG_02 | ecosystem: Host-associated > Mammals > Digestive system > Stomach > Rumen | place: Canada: Alberta... | reverse complement strand
AACGGTAAATATAATCCCTCATTAAAGCTGGCAATGGATATCGCAAGAGTATTTGACGTTACTGTCGAGGAATTATTCACCTTCACAGACGGAGGTAAATAGGTGGTTCCGTTTTCAGGCAAAAAGGATGGTCGGTAAACGCCGAATCTTTTTTGAAAAATGTACTCACGAGGCATAGAAAAAGTCCGAAAACCCAGTGTTTATGCCGGGTTCCGGACTTTCAATATTTATTCCAGCTCGATCGTTCCCGGCGGTTTACTCGTGAGATCGTACATTACGCGGTTGACTCCCTTGACCTCATTGATAATCCGATTCATGCAGGTCTGGAGCACGCTCCACGGAATTTCCGCTGCCTCAGCGGTCATGAAATCAGACGTGATGACACCGCGGAGCACGACTGCGTAATCGTATGTCCTGTGATCGCCCATGACGCCGACGGAGCGCATGTTGGAGAGCGCTGCGAAGAACTGACCCTTCGACATATCGATGCCGTTCTTCTCGAGCTCCTCGCGGTAGATCGCGTCCGCCTCCTGAACGATGTGGACCTTCTCCGGTGTGACCTCACCGACAACGCGGATGCCGAGTCCCGGTCCCGGGAACGGCTGACGCTTCACCAGCTTCTCCGGCAGACCAAGCTCGCGGCCGACTGCCCTCACCTCGTCCTTGAAGAGATAGCGGAGCGGCTCAATCGGTGTCTGGTCAAAGCCGAACTCAATGACCTTCTCAATCGGAAGACCGCCGACATTGTGGTGGGACTTGATGACGTCGCCGCCATTGCCCGCACCGCTCTCGACGACATCCGGATAAATCGTGCCCTGCGCAAGGTAGCCGACGCCGCCCTGATCATGGAGCTTCTTTGCCTCTGCGCCGAAGACATCCACAAAATGGTCACCGATGATCTTTCTCTTCTTCTCCGGGTCCGTGACACCTTTAAGCGCCGCGAAATATTCCGGTCCCGCATTGACGCGGATGAAATTGAGGTCGAAGCCGCTGTCCTTTCCGAAGGTCTCCTCGACCTCGTCGCCCTCGTTCTTCCGCATGAGGCCGTGGTCAACAAAGACGCAGTACAGGTTCTTGCCAATCGCCTTCGAGAGAAGAGCCGCCGCAACCGTCGAGTCTACGCCGCCGGAAAGTCCGAGAAGGACACGGCGGTCACCGATCTTCTCGCGAAGCTCCTTCACGGTCATCTCGACAAATGAATCCATCTTCCAGTCACCGGAGCATCCACAGACGTCGATGACAAAATTGCGGATCATCTTCTTGCCTTCCGGTGTGTGGACAACCTCCGGATGGAACTGCGTGGCGTAGAGCTTCCGGTCTGCATTTTCCATAGCTGCGACCGGACAGTTCGCCGTGTGGGCAGTCACCCGGAATCCCTCCGGTGCCTCTGCGATATAGTCGGTGTGGCTCATCCAGCAGGTCGTGTGAGGAACAACGTCCTTGAAGAGCTTGCTGTCAGTCACGTCAATGGTCACATCGGTGTGTCCGTACTCGCTCGTCGGGGCCGTCTTCACGGTGCCGCCGCATTTGTATGCCATCAGCTGCGAGCCGTAGCAGATGCCGAGAATCGGAACGCCGATGTCAAAGAGCTCTGCCGTATACGTCGGTGAATCGGACGCGTACACGCTGTTCGGGCCGCCCGTCAGGATAATTCCCTTCGGGTGCATAGCCTTCAGGTCCTCGAGGCTTGTCTTGTACGGGATGATCTCGCAGTAGACATGGCACTCGCGGACACGGCGCGCGATCAGCTGCTTGTACTGGCCACCGAAATCAATCACGATTACCTTTTCACGGTTTTTTGATTCCATGCGCTTTCCTTTCTGATATGTGATATCTCGTGTACCCCTCAGTTTACAACAAATCCTTCCGGATTTGAACAGGCATTTTTCGGCGGCGCTATCCTCTTCTGCGGAAATCTGCTATACTAAACAGATACAAAGCATTTTTGTAATAATAGTTACGCATTTCTCAATAAGGGGAAGTAATGGCTGATATCCACAACAACCAGACCGATCATGCCGAAGACAATAAGGACGCGGCAAGCCGCCTGCAGTCCGATATCAACTCGGCCAGACACGACCGGAAAATAAAAAAGAAAAACCAGAATTCGCTGCGGAAGAGGCAGCAGCACATGCGGGTCGTCTATCTCATCGCGCTCGCCGCGGTTCTCGTGCTGATTCTCGCCGTCGCAGGCATCAACATTCAGCGGAAGCAGGCCAAGCGGGCCGCGATCAAGGCGGAGAAGGCCGCCGAGATCGAGTCGGAGGAGGCCGCGCTTGACGCAAAGCGAAGCGTCATCTCTCAGGCAGAGACAATGGCGGAGGGCTATGATTACGACGGGGCAGTTGCGCTTCTGCAGTCACAGCCGAATGCCGGCACTGATTCCGAGCTGAAGAGCGCGATCGCAAAGATCACGGCGGAGAAGGCGACGACATCGGCAGTTGACACGACGGATGTGCCGCATATCTTCTTCCACTCTCTGATCGTCGACACGGACCGGGCATTTAACACCAAGCTCTGGTCGGCCTTCGACATCGCCGGAACGAACGCCTGGATGACGACGATCGATGAGTTCGACAAGATCATCCAGCAGCTGTATGACAACGGCTACGTGCTGATCCGGATGCGCGATCTCGTGACACAGACAACGGACGCGGACGGCACCGTTCATTTTACGGCGAACAAGTCGCTCATGCTGCCGGCGGGAAAGAAGCCGATTGTTCTGTCGGTCGATGACTGGAGCTACTATCACACGTATGAGGGCCACGGCTACGCCGACAAGGCCGTTCTGGACAAGGACGGCAATGTCAAATGCCAGTACACAGACGCGAAGGGCAAGGTCAGTGTCGGCGACTACGACGTAGTGCCGCGGCTGAACACGTTCTGCGAGAAGCACCCGGATTTCTCCTACAAGGGCGCGCGCGGTCTCATCGCGATGACCGGCTACAACGGCGTCTTCGGCTACCGCACCGACACGGCCTACAAGACCGGAGAGAATCTGGACGACGATCAGAAGGCGTGGCTCAAGGATCATCCGGACTTCAACTGGGACGATGAGGTCGCAGAGGCAAAGAAGATCGCCGACGCGGTCAAGAGCGAGGGCTGGGAGTTTGCCTGCCACACATGGGGACACTTAAGCGTCACGAATCTTCCGGTCGAGACGCTGGAGGCCGATCAGGATAAATGGCAGGCGACGGTCGCGAACATCACCGGCAAGACGGACACGATCATTTTCGCGCACGGCGCTGATATCGGCACCTGGAAGAATTATGACGCCTCGACAAATGCAGACTACGCCTACTTAAAGAGTGTGGGCTATAATTTCTACGCGAACGTCGACGCCTCCTCCAAATACTGGATCCAGATCCGGGACAGCTATGTCCGGCAGGGCCGGATCGACTGCGACGGCTACCAGATGTGGCGGGCGCTCTCCGGCGAGGCGAAGACCAACGTCTTCGAGGACCTTTTCGATGTGAAATCGGTATTCGACAGCTCGCGCCCGACGCCGGTTAAGGCAGTCGGCAAGGCCTGAGGCTTGCCGTGACTTCATTTTCATGATAACATGAGAAGATGAAATTCATGGTGTGACCATCAGGAACGGAGGAAAGAAAGCATTGAAACCCTGGGTAATTATTCTGATCGTTCTGGCCATCCTGGTCGGAATTCTGGTCGTGCTCTACTTCGTCGGCAAACGCATGCAGAAGAAGCAGGATGAGCAGCAGGAACAGATTGAAGCGTCAAAGCAGCAGGTAACGCTGCTCATTATTGACAAGAAGCGGCTGCCGGTCAAGCAGTCCGGTCTTCCCCAGCAGGTCATCGATCAGGTGCCGAAGATCATGCGCCGGCAGAAAATGCCGATCGTCAAGGTCAAGTACGGGCCTCAGGTCATGAACATGATCGCGGACGACAAGATCTTCGATATCATCCCGGTTAAGAAGGAAGTCAAGGCGACGGTCGCCGGCATCTACATCACGGATGTCAAGGCGCTGCACGGCAAGCTGGACCCGATTCCGGAGAAGAAAAAGAAGAGCTTCCGGCAGAGACTTCTGAGACGCCAGGCGAAGGCACAGGCGGAGCTGAAGGAGCTCGAGAAGCAGGATTCAAAATCAAAGAAAAGAAAGTAATCAAAAAGGAGACGGCCGTCAAGCCGTCTCTTTTTTGATTTAGTCCGCCGGCACAATCTCGATCTGCATTACGCAGTCCGACGCGTGCTTTCCCGCAGAGTAGATCGAGTAACGGATCTCCACGCGGATCCTGTCATCAGCCGCATCGATGTACAGCTCCTTCGTGTCCGTCTCAAGGCGCAGGCGTCCGAAGCGGGTCTCGTAGTCGAGCGGCGTGCGCTTCCCCATCTCAAAATGCATATCGGTCTCAGCCTGGCCCGTCTTGTGGACGTCGACTGCATCCTCGCCGATCGCGATGTGGTCGCGGGTCTGCTCCTTGCTTCCGCCATCCAGAGCCTCCATGAAGCTGATGTGATGGCGTTTATTGACAAACCGGTATATGCCCTTCGTCTTTACTTCCACCGGAAGGGCATCCATTTCCGTCACGCCCTTGTGAAGGGCGCGCATTGTAACAGTTACATCTCTTGTCATGCGTTTTTCATTTGACGCTCTTCGCGTTCTCCTCCTGATCACGCTCATCGAGGGCCTTGTTGATCGAGCGGTACTGGTTATCGATGTGCATGGTCACAAGCCGGACAGCCTCCTCCGTGTCCCGGATCTCGAGCGCCTTGACGATCGCATCGTGCTCGCGCACCAGCATCTGACGGATATCGATGTCCTTCAGGTACTCGACACGGAAGCGGTACATCTGCTCGCGCAGGTTATTCAGGATCTGGATTAAGCGGCGGTTATTCGTTCCCTGATAAATAATGTCATGAAAATGTTCATCCGCCTCGCCGAGCGCCGTGATGTCTGCATCCTTCCGCTCGACAAGGATCGCAAATGCCTCCTCTGCCTCGCGAAGCTGGCGGATATCGCGGTCCGTCATATTGGCACACGCGCGCTGAATCGCGAGCACCTCGAGTGTCTTCCGGATCTCGAGGACGTCGTTCAGCTCCTGACGCGTGATCTCAGCGACATGTGCGCCGCGTCTCGGGACCATCACAACGAGGCCTTCGTGCTCCAGCATACGGATCGCCTCGCGGATCGGGGTTCTCGATACGCCAAGCTTGTTCGCGAGGCTGATCTCCATCAGGCGCTCGCCCGGCTTCAGCTCACCGCGCAGAATCTGCCGGCGGAGTGTCATGAAGACGACCTCACGGAGAGGCATGTAGTCTTCTGGGTTGGTCATTGCATTTTCCTGTGTCATGATTTTCCTCCATATTTTGACTGCGGCCAGGTCAGGAACGTGCGCGCCGACGGGCGCGTTTTCTTGAGGCGTTCTCTGCATGCTTCCGCTTTTTCACGATCATCAAAGATGCCGAAGACGGTCGGTCCGCTGCCGCTCATCACGGCCTGAAGAGCTCCTGCTCTCTTCATGTCCTGCTCGATCGCGCGGACGACAGGGTATCTGTCCGCCGTCACGAGCTCGAGGACATTGGACATCCTCGCAGGGTCTGCAATGCCCGCAAGGTCGCCGCATTTAAGCGCTTCGATCTGTCCGTCGACATCCGGGTGTCTGACTGTTTTCAGCGCATCAAATGACTGATACACGTCCTTGGTCGACACATTAATGTTCGGCTTGCACAGAAGGATATGGCACGGCGGCATTCCCGGAAGTCTTGTCAGGACCTCACCGATGCCCTCCGAGAGCGCTGTCCCCTGCAGAATGCAGTAGGGCACGTCCGCGCCGATCTCTTTGCCGAGCTCCATGAGCTCCTTCCGCGTATATCCCAGCCGGAATATACGGTTCACGCCGATCATCGTCTGCGCGGCATCCGAGCTGCCTCCCGCAAGTCCCGCCGCGACGGGAATGAACTTCTCAAGCTCCACGTCAAGACCGTCCGTGACGCCCTTTCTCTCCATCAGAAGCTTTGCGGCCTTCACGACGAGATTGCTGTCACCGGTCGGGATATACGGCAGGTTGACGCTGAGATGGATGCCCTCTCTCCCCTTCACCGGGGTCAGCGTCAGGCGGTCGTACATGCCGGTCATCTGCATGACCATGCGGACCTCGTGATAGCCGTCCGGCCTGGTTCCGAGAACATCGAGAGATAGGTTGATTTTCGCATTTGCGCGGAGACGCATTTCATTTTCCTCCTGCAAGGCAATACATGCCTGATCGCATTAACTTCCGGCCGGGCGGCATCAGATGCACGCCGCCCCGACCGGATATGTACGTATTGTATAAGCCATGTTTTTTGTATACAATCAGAACATATCTCCAGTATATGCACCTTGTTTCCGAAATTCAAGGGCTTCTTGCAGATGAAATGCGCAGGCCTTATAATCAGAGTATCAATTGGAAATGAAAGGACACTGTCATGGTCAGAACTATTATCGCTATGATTTTTGTCGTGCTTTACTGCATCGTGTCTATTCCGCTTTTGGGAATCATGTGCATCGTCCGCCTCTTCAGCAAGAATGCCGCCACCTGGGCCATGCTGAAGATTGTGCAGTGGGCTCTCGGCGTCGTCTACAAGATCTGCGGCGTCAGCGTCACAACGATCGGCCTCGAGAATGTCCCGGACGATGAGCCGGTTCTCTTTGTCGCAAACCATCAGAGCTTTTTCGACGTCATCATCGGATACACGCAGATGAAGACGCGCTGCGGATATGTCGCAAAGAAGTCCTTTGAGAAGGTCCCGGTCCTGTCCTGGAACATGAAATTCCTGTACTGCCTGTTCATTGACCGCGAAAATATCAAGCAGGGAATGGCGACAATCAACAAGGCGATCGATTACATCAAAAACGGGATCTCGGTGTTCATTTTCCCGGAGGGGACGCGCAACAAGTCGGGCGACGAGACGAATATCGCTCCGTTCCACCGCGGAAGCTTCCACATCGCGAAGAAGACGGGATGTCGGATTATTCCGGTCTCCTTCAACAATACGGAGGCGATCTTCGAGCGGCAGTTCCCGAAGGTAAAGCCGACGCACGTCGTCATTGAGTACGGAAAGCCGGTTGCCTACAAGGACCTGACACGCGACGAGCAGCGGAATATCGATGAATATTTCCGTACAAAGATCCGCGACATGGTTGTAAAAAATAAGGCGCTCGAATAAAACGGCGGCGTCTTCAAAAAAGTGCACACAGAAAAAGAGGCGGTCTCTCCGCTCAGGAGACACCGCCTCTTTTTGTCCATTTCGATAAAACCGGGATCAGGCCTTCTTCTCTTCCGTCAGAGCCTCAACGATGCTTCCGAAATTCATAAAATGAGATGCCTTCACGAGCACCGTGTCTCCCGCCTTCACGAGCTCCGGGAGCTTCGGGAGCAGGTCGTCCACCTGATCAAAGCTTGTGACGTCCGCATCGCCCTTCACGGCGCGGATCCCCTCCGCAATGTGCTTTGCGAGCGGTCCGACCGTAATGAAGCGGTCGATCGATGTGCCGCCGGCGTACTCGCCGACCTCGCGGTGCAGCTCATTTTCCGTCTTTCCGAGCTCGCCCATGTCACCGAGGATCGCCACGCGGTGGCCGCCCGCGTCATTCAGGACGCCGAGAGATGCCTTCATGGACATCGGGTTTGCGTTGTAGCAGTCGTCGATGACCTGCAGGCCGTTCTGCTCGACGATGTGGAACCGGCCGCCGAGAGACTCCAGGGACTCGATACCGGCCTTGATCTGTTCATTTGTCAGGCCGTACTCCGCACCGACGGCCGCGCCGGCGAGCGCGTTCATGACCATGTGGATGCCCGGGAGCGGGACCGTGACGTCAAAGCTGTCATCGTCGATATTGATCGTGCAGCTGATGCCCTTGAGGCCGAGCGGCTTTATGTTGTCCGCATAGACGCGGAAGCGGGGACTTAAGCCGTAAAAGATCGGCTGCTTCCCGTGGACGTCCTTCACCTGGATCAGCTTGTCGTCCTCACCATTAAGGATCACGGAGCCCGTGTACTTCACGTAGTCGAAGCACTCGGTCTTTGCCTTGAAGACGCCGTCTCTGTCCTTCAGGAACTCAAGATGGCAGGTGCCGATATTCGTGATGACCATCGTGTCCGGGTTGGCGGTCTCGGCGAGCTTCTCCATCTCGCCGAAGTGGCTGATGCCCATCTCGAGGACGGCGATCTCATCCTCCGGCGTCAGGCGGAAGATCGTGAGCGGAAGTCCGAGGTTGTTGTTGAAATTGCCGGCCGTCTTCAGGACGCGGTACTTCTGCGAGAGGACGGCGACGATCATTTCCTTCGTGGATGTCTTGCCGACCGATCCGGTGATGCCGACGACCGGAATATCCAGCTCCCGGCGGTAGAGGCCTGCGATTTTCTGGATCGCGTCGGCCGTGGACTCAACCTGGATGTTCGGATAGCCCGCTGCCGCCTCGCGCCGCTCAGTCAGTGTGACGAGCGCGCCATCCTTCATAACCTGCGGAATATAGTCGTGGCCGTCGCTTCTCGTCCCCTTAAGAGGCACGAAGAGGCAGCCCTTCGTGACCTTCCGGCTGTCTGTCGTGACCGCCGTCACCTCCGTGTCGGCGATCTCCTTCGGTCCGTAATACTGGCCGCCGCACGCGGCAGCCATCTTCTTCGGGGTAAGCCCCTTCATTGTTTTTCCTCCTTCACTTCTCCAGTCCGCACAGTGCATGCGCAGACGTCAGTTGTACTTCTTCATCGAGACCTGAATCAGCTTCTCGCACAGGGTCGGATAATCGATGCCCTCGACGGCCGCCTCCTGCGGAACCAGAGAGGTCGGTGTCATGCCCGGAAGTGTATTTGCCTCGAGGCAGTACATGTCGCCGTTCGGCTTCATGAGGAAGTCGAGGCGGCCGTAGGACGTGATGCCGAGGGCCCTGTAGCCCTCCTCCGCGTACTGCTTCATGCGCTTCGTCTGGTCATTGGTCAGCTCTGCCGGGCAGGTATCAACCGTCGCGCCGGCCGTGTATTTGTTCTTGTAGTCGTAGAAGCCCTCCTTCGGGGCAATCTCGATGATCGGAAGTGCGCGGCCGTCGATCACGCCGACCGAGAACTCGCGGCCCTTGATATACTCCTCGACGACAACCTCCGGCTCGAGACGGAACGCCTCCTCGAGGGCCTTCTCGTACTCCTCCTCATTGTGAACCATGTAGACGCCGATCGATGAGCCGCCGCAGCAGACCTTGACGACGACCGGGTAGTCCATGCCGTGCGCCTCAAGATTCGTATCGGCATACGCTCTTGTCATCGTAAAGCCCTTCGGCGTCGGCACATGCTTTGCCTCGAGCATGATCTTCGTGAGTCCCTTGTCCATAGCGAGCGCGGAGCTGATGTAGTCCGTGCCCGTGTATTTGATTCTGCGCAGGTCAAATGCGGCCTGGACCTTTCCGTCCTCACCGTTTGAGCCGTGCAGCGCGAGAAATACGATGTCCGCCATCTTGCAGAGCTTGATGACGTTGGCGCCGAAAAATGTGCGGTTCGGATTGCCGACAGCGCTCGCGATGTCCTTGTCAAAGCTTCTGATATACGCTGCGGCCTCGTCGACGTCGTACTCCTCCGGAAACGCGTTCATGAGATCCGCATTTTCATCGCCGAAAAATACGTCGAGAAGGATCGCGTCGTGGCCCTTTGAGCGGAGTGCCTTGCAGACTCCGGTTCCGGACACAATGGAAATCTCCCGTTCTGTGGAAATACCGCCGCATAATACTACAATCCTCATAAAATGAATTCCTCCTCCGAAAGCATGCAAATAGACACACACATTCTACACGCGCCGGAAATGTAAGTAAAGCACAGGACCTACATTTCCGGATCTCACATCAGAAACCGAGCTTTTCGCCGCACAGAATGACCTTGATCCGGCCCTTCGGATTGCAGCGGCGGATGACCTGGAAATAGTTGCAGATCGACTGTGGAGAGAGACAGTTCGCGCAGGAGCCGGTCTTCTTACATGGCGTGTCGATCGCAAAGCGCTGTGCATTGACCGGGGCCGCGATCATGCGCGCCCTCGCCATCGCATCCTCGACCGTCTTTGCGATCTTGTCCATGCTGGCAATCACGATCACTGTGTCCGGGCCCCACGTCATGGCCGCGACGCGGTTGCCCGTGGCATCAATGTTGACGATCTGCCCGTCCTCGGAGATGCCGTTCGCCCCGCCGATGAAGACGTCCGCGGAGAACATGGCGCGCATCATCTTCTTTTTCTCCTCCGGCGACTTCGCCGTGTCGCGGTCGATCGCGTTCGGATAGCGATCGCTCCTGAGCTCATCCATAAGGCCCACGTCCTCCGCACTGAAGCATCCGCCCCAGCCGATGACATCGTCCGGGCGGATATAGCTTAAGGCCTTCTCCTTTGCCTCTTCCTTCGTCGCCGCATAGCATGCCTCGAAGCCGCGCGCCTCGAAGTTCTTCACAACCCGTGCCGCAAGCTTTTCATTTCTTACCTGCTCAAATTCCCACATAGTCTCTTTCCTTTCTCTGAAGCTATCACTTTCTCAGACAGAGGCCTGTCCGTCTCTGTCTGCGAAACCGTTTCTCTGCCTTTCATTCGCCGTGCTTTTCCGATTCCTGCTGCTTTTGCTCCTGCGCGGCCTGCCTTCTCGCCTTCTCTGCCTCCCGCTCGCGTCCGAATTCCATGACGCGTTCTCTCTTCTCCCGGTGCAGCTCCTCCTTTATGCAGGTGCGCGGGTCCTGTGCGGCCTCACCGGCCTCCCTCACAGCCTTCCGGATACCTCTGCGCGGGCGCTCATGAGGAATATGCCCGGCCTTCATATCGAGCCTGTGCGTCGAGACCTTGGAAAATACAATAATCTGGCTCGCGTACAGGCCATCGTAGGCCGACGTCGTGAACGCGACCGCGCAGGCAATCGCAAAATACAGGATGCCGCCCCCGCCGAAGGCCTCGACGGCGAGGCAGATCGGTGCGATGATGCTGTTTGTCGCGCCGGCAAATGTCGCGGTCAGCCCGATCGCCGCGCCGAACGTCGCCGGAATCCCGAGCAGCGGCCCCATCACGCAGCCGAAGGTCGCGCCGATAAAGAACGTCGGGACGATTTCACCACCCTTAAAGCCGCACTCGAGCGTCAGTGCCGTAAAGATGATCTTGAATAAGAATGCCAGCGGATGCGAGGTACCGTCCTCAATCGCCGCCTTGATCACATTTGTCCCGGCGCCGTTGTAGTCATAGGTGCCGACCAGCTTTGTGAGCAGAATCACAAGGCACGCACCGACGATGACCCGGACGTACGGATTCAGGAAGAAGCGCTTGTACATCCGCTTTGTCAGGTGAAGCGTCTCGATGAACAGCGAGGACACAAGACCGCAGAGTGCCGCAAGAAGAATCACCTTAAGGCACATGATGACCTGAAAGTCCGGCAGCGCAACCGCAAAGCGGAACGGCTGCATCCCGAGCTCACGTGAGATCGCATAGGCCGTGATGGACGCAATCAGCCCCGGGAACATGGCCGCTGAGTATACATGTCCGACCGCGACGAAAAATGAAACAAACACCGTCGCCGTGAGCGGTGTCCCGAAGAGTGCTGAGAAGAACGCGGCCATACCTGTCATCGTCACGATCTTCATATCATCCGTATCGAGATGGAAACAGCGCCCGACATGGCTTCCGATGTCGCCGCCCAGCTGAAGGGCAGCGCCCTCGCGGCCGGAGGAGCCGCCGGTCAGATGCGTGAGCAGCGTACCGAAGAAGATTGCCGGGATGAGACGGAAACGCAGCTGGCCGCCGTCCCGCGCCGCGTCAATGATCGTGTCCGTCCCGGCACCGACCAGATCGAGCTTCACGTACATGAACACAATCAGGAGGCCGGCCGCCGGCATAAGGTAGAGAAGCCATTCATTTTTCTCACGGAGTCCTGTGACAAGTGCCACGCCGTCATAGAACAGCGCGCCCAGAACGCCACAGATCACGCCGATCACCAGTGCGAGAACAATCCACCGGAGGATATACAGCATATAGTTCTTGATAAAAAGTCCTGTTTCCTTCTGCATGCGGTCCTCTCTTTCTCATTTTGTTTTTGGCTGCTGTCCGGAGAGCTTGCCCTATTACAATAACTCAGCACCCCTCACTCGGAACGCTTCGCGTTTTGGGCGGACAGAGCGATGGATCACAATTATTCAGCACCCCTCACTCGGAACGCTCCGCGTTCCTCGTTGTGGGCGGACAGAGCCATAAAGCCTAATAATTCAGCACCCCCTCACTCGGAACGCTTCGCGTTCCTCGTTGTGGGCGGACAGAGCGGCTTCGCCGCTTGTCCGCCCCTCAGAAAACTTCCGAAATCGTCCGGAGAGCAAGCTCTCCGTCCGGATTTCGTCAGTTTCCTGAGGGGTGCTGATTTATTAAACACATTATACAACAAAGAGGTCCCGCCGGACTACCCGGCGGGACCTCTTGTTCCGTCATTATTCACAGGATCTGCAGCAGCACGCCCACGGCGCACAGGAGGCCGCCGCCGACCGCATCCGCGATCCGGCTGGACTGCTCTCCTCCATACGCGCGCCCGCTGATATACCCGATGACCGAGCATACCGCCGTGGCCGCAAAAACGGTCAGGATCACGCTGAGCAGATTAAACCGCATGATACCGCACGCGACACCCGCCAGAAGCGAATTCACGCAGAGCTTCAGGGTCTGGAGCACATCGGCCTTCATGTCGATCTTCTCCATCCTGTGCTCAAAGAGCGTCTTCTTCTGAAACGCGACCATCAGCATCCGCGCCCCGACGACAGCCAGCAGAACCCCTGCCAGAACATGCGCAAGAAATGCACTCTTCGTTCGCTGTATGTCACCGCTCAGAATCCAGTGTCCGATTCCGTACCCGGCGGCTGCCGCAAGAAGCTGGAGGGCACCTGCAATAACGCCCATCTCAGCCATTCTCCGGTCAAGCTTCACGATATTCGCACCGCGCTGCACTGCCGCTGAAAAGATGCCCAGCGCGAGCGCTATCGATATCAAAAGAATAAACATGGCATGCATGTCACACCTCCGCAGGTACGGCGGCGAACCTCAGAATCAGTTATCGGAATCATCCGTCGTGATGCTGTCCGCCTTGTAAATGAACTTCACCGTACTCTTCTCATCGCTCGTCGCACCGGAGAATGTCGTATAATTCTTCGCCGCATTCTTAAGTGCCACGATCCTGTCATCAAGAGATTTTACATCTGTCTGGTAGATGTCTGCAAGCTTCTTGATACCTTCGTCATTCAGTTTGACGCAGCCGTCCTTCAGCTCGACAGAGCCGGACTGAAGCTTCGCCATACCGTCAGCCAGCGTCTTCGCGCCGCTCGAAAGCTGCTGCGCGCCGCTGACAAGCGCCGCACTGTTGCTGGCCAGCTGTGATGTGCCGCTCTTTAATGTGTCGACACCGGCAGCCAGCTGGTTTGCACCGCTTGCAAGTGCCTCGGCGCCGCTGTTCAGCGTTCCGTTATTTGCCGCGAGAGCCGCTGTGCCGGCCGCCAGCGTGCCTGCGCCGGATGCAACCTGTGATACACCTGCCGTGTACTCCTTGACGCCTGACGTCAGCTTAGAGGCTCCTGCAACCGCAGAGGAGGCGCCGCTTGAGAGCGCGTCCGCGCCGCTGTTTAACTTTGCGACACCGGCGGTGTAAGCCTGAAGGCCTGTCGCCAGTGAGGAAGCGCCTGTTGCCAGCGTACCTGTTCCGGAGAGCAGGGTCTTCGAGCCGGTCGACAGCTGCTTGACGCCTGTGACAAGCGAGAGGCTGTTCTTCTCAACCTCCGCGGACCCTGCCGCGAGCTTGTCGACCGCATCCGTCAGTGTATTCGAGGATGAGACGAGCTTCGCCGCTCCGGCTGTCAGCTGGGACGAGCTGTTGTCAAGTGTCGTGAGGCCGTCGTCCAGCTGCTGGACGCCGTCCTTTACAGATGTGACGCCAGCCGCGACCTGCGCCGCGCCGTTCTTTAATGTGTCGTCGTTCTTCTGCAGCTCCTTGCCGCCGTTTTCAACCTGATCAAAACCGCTCTGGACCTGCGATGCACCGGCAGAGAGCTGTGATGCACCCTCTGTCAGGGCTGATGTGCTGCCCGCCAGCGTGTTCGCGCCGGATGACACCGTATCTGCACCGCTCTGAAGCGCGTCCGCGCCGTCTGAGATCTGGCCCGCGCCGCTCTTGACCTGGGATGCGCCGTTTACGATCGCCTGTACCGAGGATTTCACGGTTGAGAGCGCCTCGCTCATCGATGTCTTCGCCGACTGAAGCGATGTATCAAGCGTTCCGAGACCGTCCGTCACCTGCTGAGAGCCTGACGCCGCCTGAGACAGGCCGGAGGACACCTGAGAGGCTGCGCTGCTGACCTGCTCGGAGCCGGACTCGATGCCGTCAAGGATCTTGTCCGCCGCACCTGTCGCCGCGCCTGCGGCCGTCTGAGCCGCCGTCTGTGATGCCTTCGAGACATCCGCGGATACCGCGCTGTTGACGCCGGAGAGATCAACCTTCGCGATCTCCTCATCGGTGAAGCCCGCTGCCTTGAGGGCTGCCTTCACCTCATCCGAGACATCTGAGGATACAGCCGCCGTGCCTGCCGAAGCGCCCGCCGAGGCTGCCTGGCTGCTGACCTGCGACATATCGGTCTTTGCCGCGCTCGTAATAGAATCCGCGCCGCTCTTGATAGCATCGGCACCGCTCTTTGCGGAGTTAATACCGCTTGTGACCGCCGCAGATCCGTTCTTCAGCGCCTGAACGCTTGCATCTGCCTTATCGATTGCATCCGGAAGAGCCTCCGCCGCCGATGAAAATGCAGACACGCCGCTGTTTAAGGAATCGACGCCGCTGCTTAAGGAGGAGACGCCGCTCTGCAGTGTCTTGTTGCCGGCTGTGATCTTCGATGCACCGCCTGAGATCTGGGACGCGCCGTCCGAGATCTTCGACGCGTTGGTGCTGACAGCCGTCGCAAGCTTTGTCGCGCCTGTCGTCAGAGATGTAATGCCGTCATTCAGCTGCGCAACGCCCTCGAGCAGGGAATCCACACCCGTGACATAGGCATTCACGCCGCTGCTTAAGGATTTCGCACCGGTCTCAAGAGCCGGCAGGTTCTTGTCCGCAAGGAGAGTATCCGCTCCTGCCTTCGCCTTTGAGACGCCACTTGTGTATGCTGTGATACCGTCAGAGAGCTGCTGGGCGCCGTCCGAGAGAGCGCCGTCAACGCTTGACTTTAATGTCTGCAGACCGCTGTTGACCTGGCCCACGCCGTCCGTGTACGCTTCCGTTCCGGAAAGAAGTGTGTCAGCGCCATCGGAGAGCTGTGAGACACCGCTGTTTACCTGAGATGCGCCGGATGCGACCTGGCCCGCACCGCTCGTAAGGGCCGCCGAATTGCTGTTTAACTGAGAAGCGCCGGATGCGATCTGCGCAGCGCCTGCAGCAAGCGATGCGGCGCCGCTTGAGAGTGCCTCGGCACCGCTGTTTAACGCACCGCTGTTTGCATTCAGCGTGGATGCGCCGCTTGAGAGCTGCTTTGCGCCGCTGTTTACCTGATCAACACCGCTCGTATAGGACTTGATGCCGTTTGAGAGCGTCGATGCGCCGCTCGCCGCAGAATCAGTTCCGCTCTTTAATGTACTGACACCATTATCAACCTGGGAAACGCCATCCGTATACGATTTCACACCATCGGAGAGCTCGTCCGCACCGTCGGAGAGCTGGTTTGCGCCGTCTGCGGCCGACTTCACGCCGTCCGAGAGCTCCTTCGCGCCGTCCGCCAGCTTATCGCCGTCCGACACAAGCTCATCGACCTTCTTATCCATGTCGTCAAGCATGGTGTCGTGGTCAGATGTCACCTCGTCATCATCGACATCATCCGATGTGAGCAGATTTGAGAATACCATCGTCATGCAGGTGTTCATTTCAAAATCTGTCGCATCCATCGTGATCTCAACGGAGTCCGGGATATCGAGGTCATCAACCTTGTCCTTCATATCCTGGCTTGCGTCCGTCTGATCAATGATGTCCTTCGTGTCGTCCTTCACAGACTGAAGGCTGTCCTGCAGACCCGGGAAGCCGAGTCCGACGACAACCGTCGACTTGCCCGTCGAGATAACGGAGCCGTTGTCGACCTTGACGTTCTTGACGTTGTCATTGGAAAATACCAGACCCGTCATCGCCGTGAACGGAACATAGACATCTCCGTCCTTCTGGCTGTTCGTGTACTTGATCTTGATCGTGACCTTGCCGCTCTTGCCGGCAAGATCAGACGGCTCAACCTCCTTGCCGTCCAAGTAATAGGAGATCTGAACGCCGACCGGGGCCTGCTTTGATGTCGTGCCCTGATAGTAGATGTCATTGCCCTTCGCGTCCCAGGTCAGCTTGTCGCCGTCCTGCTTGAAGGTCTCGTCACCCTCGACATTCTCGACATCGTCAAGCGTCGTCTCATCATTTAATGTATCGTCGCCGTTCTCGTTCTTCAGCCAGTTGGAAACCGTGATCTTCTTCTGGCTGCCCTTCGCGTCGGTGAAGACGTAGACCGTCTCCTCCTTCTTCGCGGCGCCATCGGCTGTCACGCCGGCCGCCGACTCCATGGCGTTCTCAAGGTCCTTGCCCGACACGTCGGAGTCTGTGCTCTTCGTATCGGATGAGGTGCTCTCATTTTCAGAATCAGTGCTCACCGAGGAGGTGCTGTCTGTCGTCTTCTTTGACTTGGCCGATGCCGCAACTGAGCCTCCGGCTGTCTGAGCCGCAAGGGCCATCACAAGCATAAGTGCCATTACCTGTTTTTTCTTCATAATATCTGCTCCCTTTCTGATGCGGGCTTTGTCCTCAGTTATACCTGCGTATGCGTTCCGCCTGATGTCCTCCCTGAAGAGGCTCCCGGCTTCCTGCTGTCTTCGATGCCTTTACCTTCTGTTTCTACGCCTTTGCTTACCGTCGGGGCATTCATTTCCGCATGGGCTGCCTCTGTCTGCCTGCCATTTGCTGCGGTAGCCTGTGCGGCCCGTCTCTCCATTCTTGCCTGGCGTCTCGTCTTCTTCGACGGGACAAAGCCGATGCTCGTCCGGATGATGATCGGATCAAATGCCATCAGGAGCGCCGGCAGCACGGTGATAACCACGACCATACTGATCAGAGCGCCGCGGGCAAGCAGCGTGCACAGCGAGGAGATCAGGCTGATATTGGAGTACAGTCCGACTCCGAAGCATGCCGCGAAAAATGTAAATCCGGAGCACAGGATACTTCTGGTCGATGTCCTGTGTGCGATTTCAATGGCTTCCTTCTTCGGCTTTCCTGAGTACCGTTCGGTCTGATACCGGCTCGTCATCAGGATCGCGTAGTCGACGGTTGATCCCAGCTGAATGGTTCCGATAACGGTCGACGCGATGAACGGCTGCGGCGTTCCTATGTAGTAGGAAATACCGAGGTTGATGAAGATCGCGCACTCGATGAGAAGGACCAGCAGGAACGGCAGTGAGATCGATTTGAAGACAAATGCAATGATCACTGCGATGATGATGATCGATACCCAGTTGACGATATTGAAATCGTGGTTCGAGATCTGAACGAGGTCCTTCGTGCAGGGCGCGTCGCCGATCAGCATTCCCTTGGAATCATATTTCTTGACAATCGCCTTCAGCTGATCGATCTGGTCATTGACTTCATCTGACCCGGTCTTATACGCGCTGTTTATCAGCACGAGCTTCCAGTTGCCTGTCTCGAGCTGGCTTGTGACATCGTCCGGCAGGATATCCGTCGGAACCGCGCCGCCCATGATGTAGTCAAGACCGATCACGGACTTGACGCCCTTGACGTCGTTCATCTCGTCGCACATGTCATTTGTGTTCTTCGATGATGTCTTCGCGTCTGTCAGGACCATCATCGTCGTGCTCATATCGAACTTGTCCTTGAGCTCTTCATTTGCCTGAACGGATGGCAGAGACTTCGGCAGCGTCTTGTCAAGGTTGTAGTACACGCTGTAGTGGTTGTTGCCATAGACCGCCGGGAACCAGACAGCAATAAACAGGATAAGGATCAGCTTGTAATGCTTCTGCACCCATTTTGGAAGTGCTGAGAGCTTCGGCATCAGCGGCTTGTGGCGCGTCTTGTCGATCGCCTTCTCGCTGATGAGAATCAGTGACGGAAGGATCGTGACGCAGGAGATGACACCGAATGCGACACCCTTCATCATGACGATACCGACGTCGCGGCCGAAGGTAAATGACATGAAGCACAGCGCCGCGAAGCCTGCGATCGTCGTGATCGAGGATCCGATGACCGACTGCAGCGTCGCGTTGATCGCCTTCGCCATCGCGCCCTTCGGGTCGCCCGGCTTCAGGGCCTCATTCTCCTTGAAGCTGTGCCACAGGAAGATTGAGTAGTCCATCGTGACGCCGAGCTGCAGAACAGCGGCCAGCGCCTTCGTGACGTACGAAATCTGTCCCATGAAGATATTCGTGCCGAGGTTATAGAGGATCGCCATGCCAATGGAAATGAGGAACATGATCGGCGCAAGGAACGTATCCATGCTGAGCGCGGTGACGACCGTCGCAAGCAGGACAGCGAGTCCGACGTATGTCGGCTCCTCCTTCTCGGCAAGCTCCTTTGTGTCCTGAAGGACGGCTGTGACGCCCTGCAGGTAGCAGTCCTTGTCGAGCAGCTTCCGGATCTTGACGACTGCGTTCATCGTCTCATCGTCAGATGTCGCTGTGTCAAAGGTGACCGCCATCAGCGTCGCGTCGCCGTTGACAAATGCGTCCTCCAGCTTCTTTGGCAGCAGCTCCTTCGGGACGGAAATATCCGCGAAGCTGTCATACCAAAGTACCTTCTTGACATGGTCTACTTTTTCTATCTTCTTTTTCAGAGCGACGACTTCCTTGTCGCTCTTCCCCTCCACGATCACCATGGAGATCGCGCCAGTTCCGAAATCATCCTCCAGAATCTTCTGTCCCTTCATCGTGTCGATCGTACTCGGCAGATACGTCAGCATATCGTAGTTGATACGCGTCGCCTTGTATCCGATGAGAGACGGGATCAGGAGAAGAAATGCGACGACGAGAATGACATATCTCGCCTTCACGACCGCTTTGCCGAAATTCTGCATACCCTTCTTCCCTCCAGTCAAAAGTCCATTCAATAAACATGCGCACTTTTCGCGCGCAAATCGAGTATAAAAAAAGGGGCTGAATATTCACATATTCAAACCCCTGGCCATGTTCCGGCCGGATTGACAAACCCGGCCGTTTGTATACATCGTTTTGAACAATTCGGTAAAACTGTTCATCAGGCGGCGCCTGTCTATTCACAGAGCATCCGCTCTGCCGTTATGTCTTCCCGCCCCGGAACTCCTCGAGCACGTCCCACATCGAGCGCGTCGCAATATACTCGTAGATTGTCTCCATTTCCTCCGGACTTGCCTGCATGCCTGAGCGGATCCAGTACATTACGACAAAATTCATTGAATTTGCGTAATAGTCCGCCACATAGTCGAGCGTCATCCACGGATGCTTCTCGAGCCGCTTCGCCGCGCCCTCGTCCCGGTACAGACTGTACAGCATATTCCGGATCGACTTATATGAAATTTCTTCAAATGAATTCTGGCCCTCGAGCTTTACGACGTGTTCGTAAAACTCCTGGTCCTTCTTCAGATTGCTGAAAATGAGGATCAGCGCCTCGCGGAACATTTTGTTGTTGATCAGAATGCGGACCGGCTCCAGAATCTCCGTCCTCACAATCCACTCGAGGAGATCATATTTGTCCTGAAAATGATTGTAGAACGTGACCCGGATCACGCCCGCCCCGTCCGTAATCTGCTTGATTGTGATCTTTTCGAACGGCTCCCTGACCGCAAGCTCCTTGAGGCTCCGCGCCAGCTCGTGTTCAATATCCTTCTTCTCTTCCATTCAGTCGACTCCCGAATCATGTCCGTGCTGTCAGGTCCGCTGTCATCTGCCATACGAAAGGCCCGGCCGTCTGTCAGAAACTGCCGCATGTACTATCGGCCCTCAGTGCCGCCTTCCGTCACCGGCTTCCGCCGTCTGCATGATGCCGTCATCCCTCAATGGCTCCCGCTGTCTGTATCTTTCTCATCCTCCGGGACAGCATTTGCAGCCCTGTCCTCAGCATCGATGTCCTCGCCGGTCAGCTTCAGGATATCCAGCACCTTATCCTGCGGAATGCGGAGATCATTGGCGATCTCATCGATGGTCGGCTTCTTTCCGAGCTCATCCGTCAGCTTGCTGATGCTCTCATTTAACATCTCGACCTGAACGATAACGCGGTCATCCTTCTTCTTGAGGGCAGCCGCCTCCTTCTGCGCACGCTCCAGAGCCTTCCGGATTGCGCCGCGCATGACCTCCTCTGTCGAAAGTCCGCCGTCGTCGTAGCCGCTGAACGTGCCGAAGTCGTCCTCATCGCCGCTGCCGCCCTCCTGATCAAGCTCGGCAATTCCCTCCATGAGGCCCACGTAGCCCTCCTGGATCAGGTCCTCCATCGGCACGGTCCCGTCCGATACTTCCTTCGCGATCTCCTCGACCTCCGGCATAAATTCTTCCGTGAGTCCCAGTTTTCTGGCTTCTTTCATTCGTCAGTCTCCTATCTTACCCTTCATGACTGTGGTTTCGTCCGCAAAAAGAGCGCCCTGTGCCCTGCACAGCTCACACATCAGGCTGTGATGTGCGAGCCATCCTCCGCTTGCCGTCTTCCATGCGCAGACATGATCTGTGCAATCTTCGACTCACTTGTCAAGTTGTGCCATGCAGTACTTTGTCTGCGCTGCCCTCAGCTCACTTGTCGAGCTGTGATGTGCAGTGCGGGCAGCGTGTCGCGTCGATCGGGATCTCAGACTTGCAGTACGGGCAGATCTTCGTTGTCGGTGCTGCCGGCTTGTCCTCGTGCCCTGTCAGCTTCTTTGCGCTCTCGCTCGCCTTGTTCAACGTCTTGATGATGCAGAACAGCACAAGCGCAATCAGAAGAAAATTGATGACCGCTGTGACAAACTTGCCGTATGTCAGCGTCACTCCGCCGATCTTTGCTGTCAGCTGGTCGAAATTCATATTTCCGAACAGTCCCAGAAGCGGGCTGATGATATCATCCACGAGAGAATTTACGATCGCCGTGAATGCCCCGCCGATGATGATACCGACTGCCATGTCCATGACATTTCCGCGGGAAATGAACTCCTTGAATTCCTGGAAGAACCCTTTCTTCTTTTTGTCATCTGCCATATACCAATGCCTCCTCGCACATAATCTGCCGGCCTGTCTTCCGCCACCGCCGGCTGTCTGTCCATCAAGTGATTATACACTACAAATGCACAGATCGGCAAGACGTCGGGAGGGCGCGGTGTCACTGTTCACACGCCATCCAAAGTCGCATGCGGTCGCGAATATCAGGGCGGTATCGCTGACCGTTCACCGAGGTCTGGTGGCGTGTGGACTGTAACGTGCACTGCGGGCGGGTTTTATACAGTAAAAAAGGCCCCCGACACTTGACGGGGACCTTGGGAAATCTGATATTCAGTTTACATTCAGCGGCGATATCCCTTCAGGATCGGGGAGAGCGGTTTGTAGATCAGGAATGTGATCACGACATCAATCATGCCCTTCACAAATGTAAACGGCATGTTGAAGACGACAAGGCTCTGCGCCACGCTCTTCATCGACGGGATGATCGCCTGATAAGCCGCGAGGATTGTCTTCTCCGGCATGAACTGATAGTAGACCGGGTAGACGACGAACAGGTTGGACGGAAGTGAAATCAGGGCCATGGCGACCGCACCCACGACAGATGCGATGATCGCGCTCTTCTTCGTCTTCTTGTGACCATACACAGCACCCGCGACCGCGACGAACACGGCGCCGAGGACGAAGTTTGAAATTTCACCGACGCCAAATGAGCTCGAGTACAGGGCGTGCAGCAGGTTCTTGATCAGCTCGATGACGACGCCGCACACAGGACCCAGCGCAAATGATCCGAGAAGCGCCGGAAGGTCCGAAAAATCGAACTTGATGAAGAACGGCATGAACGGAAGCGGAATTTCCAGCAGCTGGAGGACAAATGCCGCCGCCGAGAGGATACCGGTGACCGCCACGAAGCGGACGCCCGCTGATGACCTGGATGCACGTGTTTTCTGTCTGGCAATTTCTGTCATATAGATCTCCTTCTTTCTTGAAAAACGAATGTTCCGGAGATCCCCATGAGGGTTGCCGCAGCAAAAAAAGCTCTCATAAGTATTCAGCACCCCAGACTCGGAACACTTCGCGTTCCTCGTTGTGGGCGGACAGAGCGGCTTCGCCGCTTGTCCGCCCCTCGGGAAAATGATGAAATCGTCCGAAGAGCAAGCTCTCCATCCGAATTCCATCATTTTTCCGAGGGGTGCTGAATAATTACAAAAAACCCTGAGAATTTTCTTCTCAGGGTGTCAGTGCCGCAGCTTTCTGATCCTCTTCCATCCAGACTGTACTGTTGGTACCGGAATCTGACCGGCTCGGCTGCGTAGTGCAGGTCGCGGACTCGCTTTGCATCGCCGCATTTCATTTGCAGATGAGATGCGCTTCGATGAAAGATTACCGCCAGTGGGGAATTTCGCCCCGCCCTGAAGATCTCCATATGTATTTACAGAGGCCATTATAGACCCATGTGTTTCTGATGTAAAGAGCTTAATGACAAAATGGCAATTATTCACACCCGCCGATACCGTTCACACGCCATACAGAATCGCATGCGGTCGCGAATATCAGGACAGTATCGCTGACCGCTTTCCGATGTCTGATAGCGTGTGAACACTCGAAGTGTTCCGGATCGGTAAGCCCTTATCCGGGGATGACCGCGCACACGAGTATGGCAGCTCCGAGGCCGACAAGAAACCCGACCGCGATTTCCTTTGGGGTGTGCCCGAGCTTCTCTGTCAGCTTCTTATCTGTGACCGGCTCTCTGCCTTCCTTCAGGTCGCGCTCCCGCAGCTTGTTCAGCGCCTTCGCCTCCTCGCCCGTCTCGTAGCGCACGCCCATCGCGTCGTACATGACGATGATCGCAAAGAAGAACGCGATCGCAAATTCTGCGCTGTGAAGTCCGCAGGTGATGGCTGTTCCTGTGGCAAGGGCTGTAACGGTAGCCGAGTGCGCGCTCGGCATGCCTCCGCCTCCGGCCACGCGCTCCTTCGAGAACTGTCCTTTCGCGATCTCCAGGAGTATTTTCGCCGTCTGCGCGATGAGCCAGCCCGCGAGCGCCGACATCAGCGCCTGGTTCGTGACCAGATCCATGAGTATCTGCATAGCCGCACCTCTTTTATTAGATTCTGTAAAGCTTCAGCACCTCAGACCCGGAACGCTTCGCAAGGTGCTGAATCATTACATATATTGTACTATCCGCCCCTGCGCACTCCAATCTCCAGCGCATGAAATTTTCATAAACTTTATGGCAGGGTTACAGTTCGCACGCATTTCGGTTGCGTGTGAACTGTAACATGGCAGGATGACAAATGCCGCGGAATCTGTCATAATACCAAAGTGTCGGACCGTAGGCACGGCCCGGCGTCACAGCTTCCAGCAGTGAGGAGGATTTTATGTATAAGAAACTGACAGCAATTCTGATGGCAGCAGCTCTCGCATTTTCCGTGACAGCCTGCGGGTCCATCTCCACTTCATCGTCCGTGTCGGAAACTTCCGCATCGGATGCGGCAAGCAGCACGGATTCTTCCATATCGACGGCCGCTCCGACCGACGCAGAGGTCATTGTATTTGCCGATTCGGAGCTTGATGTAGCCATCAAGAAAATACAGAAAAAGTATGAGGCGGCTCATCCCGGCGTGCGGATCATCTATAATTTCGACGCCGGCACCACGCTCGCAAGTGAGATCATCGCCAAGGCGGGTGCAGACATCATCATCACGGCCGACCAGACGGCAATCGGATCGCTCGATGAGCAGTCGTCCACCGATGTCAATCCGAACCGCAACAATCTCATCAACAGCTCGACGCGCGTGACGCTCGAGGGCGGCTACTACGCAGGCGTTCTCTCCCGGGCAATCAATCCGGACGGAGCGGCGGAGTTTCTTTCGTACCTGCAGAATAACGACAGCGCAAAGGAAGCGCTGAAGGACGCAAAGGACTCACACGCGAAGGAAATCGCGAAGATAGAATCGCAGAATACCGCTGCCGAATCCGCCACAACCGACAGTGCCGTAGATTCAGCGGCCGTGTCCTGAATAAGCGACCGGTATCTGCTCCAAAAAGAGGTCCCGCGGTTGGTGTCATTTGAAAAAATGGCATTGCCCGCGGGGCCTCTTTCTTTCTGTATACGTTCCGGTCACCAGGCGCATATGTACTCCTCCGGCCGCCAGGTTTTCACGGCTCATCGCTGCCGATCCGGCCTGGCTCGTCAAGGGCGGCGCGTATCACTCCGCCGGCCGCCACGCCTTCGTAACCGCCTCGGCGACCTTCAGACCATCGATGGCTGCCGACATGATGCCGCCGGCGTACCCGGCGCCCTCGCCACAGGGATAAAGGCCGCGAAGGGCCGGCGACATAAAGTCATCCCCGCGGAGGATCCGCACCGGCGACGACGTGCGGCTCTCGAGCCCGCACACATATGCTTCATCCCCGGCAAATCCCGGAAATGAGCGGTCGAACCTTCTCATCCCCTCGACAAAATCCCGGTTCATCTGCTCCGGGAACAGCCGGTGAAGCGGCGCATAGCTGGCAAGCCCCCGAAGGCACAGCTGCTCCGTCTCCTCCGCCGTCATCGCGCGCGTCTTCCACTGGCTCTCAGCCCCCTCCGTCAGCTCATTCGTCGTTCCCTGGGCATTGCGGAGGTGCTCTGTGGGCTTATGCGTGTTGATTGCATCTGTCCGTTCCACTCCAGCCTTCTCCTTCACACTCCCGTCCGCATCCTGCACGGCCTCCTCAAACAGAAGATACGGCTCGACAGGGATCCGCCCGTCTGCCAGGGCATACGCCCGCTCCTCCATCTTCTCCTGAAAATGAAGCCCCGCCAGGACCTCGTCCGACCCGAAGTCCTTCGCGTCGACCGTCATAACAATTGCACTGTTTGCGCGCGCACTGTCGCGGGCATAGTCGCTCATCCCGTTCACAGCAAGCCGTCCCCTCTCTGAGGACGCATTAACAATGTAGCCGCCGGGGCACATGCAGAAGCTGTACACGCCGCGCCCGTCAGACGCCTTTGCTGTCAGCTTGTAGCTTGAAGCCGGAAGGCGCAGGCGCTTCATTTCCTGCGGATCAGATATGCCGTAGGTCCGTTCATCGATCATGCGCTGCGGATGGGACACGCGGAAGCCGACCGCGAAATTCTTCTGCGTCATCGGAATCCTTCGCGCAGAGAGAGAGCGGATCGTGTCGCGCGCGCTGTGGCCCGGAGCGAGCACGACGACAGATGCCGGCAGCTCATACAGGCCGTCCGGACCCTCGACGCGAACGCCGCTGACAGCTCCCTCTCCCAGAACATCCGTGACGCGGGAGCGGAAGCGGATCTCGCCCCCGAGCGATAGAATTTCATTTCTCAGGCGGACAATCACGCCGCGGAGCATGTCCGTCCCGATGTGCGGATGATATTCATACGCGATGTCCTCCGGCGCGCCTGCCTCGATAAAGGTCCGGATCACGCGCGCATTGCGCCCGTACCTGTCCTTTACATTTGTCGTGAGCTTTCCGTCTGAAAATGTCCCCGCGCCGCCCTCGCCGAACTGGATATTGGACTCGGGATCGAGCGCACCCGTCTCCCAGAACCGGCCGACATGCGCCGTTCTCTCCTCCATCGCATCGCCCCGCTCAAGAAGGACCGGCCTGTAGCCGTGGCGCGCGAGCTCAAGCGCGCAGAAGAGGCCGGCCGGACCGCTCCCGATGACAACGGGGCGGTGCGGCATGCGCGGCAGGTCCGGATTCTCATCAGGGAAGACATATGCCTTCGGCTGCGTGAAGAGGATATTCCGGTCGTGCAGCTTCTTTACGAGAGATTCCTCACGGCGGAGCTCCTTCTCCGAAGCTTCCTGCCCCTGTGCGGTCTTCTCTCCGGACACACTTCCATCCGCCTCCAGACTCACATCGACCGAATAGACGTCGAAAAGCTCCGGCCGTCTTCTCGCGTCGACCGAGTGCCTCACAATTGAAAATGAAACCCGCTCCTCTCTCTTCAGTCTGAGCGCCTTTCTGATCTTCTTCTCAAGCTCCGCGGGGTCACTCCCGCAGGGCAGCTTCAGCTGGCTGATCCGTATCATGGCTAACCTCCCTTTATACAGCGCCACTATACAGGAGATCCGCGTTCTCCGCAAGAGCCAGCAGGGGCCCCGCCTTCCGGCGGAGCCCCTGCTCAAAAAAGGAACCTCTCAGTCCCCAACCTTTCTCACTAGAAGGTCATACGTCCCATCCTCATTGTCCGTGAGCTTCAGGATCTTGTGGCCCTCATCCTTGATGGAGCGCGGCACATTCTGGACCGGCTCGCCGTCGTTCATGTGGATGGACAGGATCTGTCCGTCGTCGAGCTCCTCGAGCGCGACCTTCGCCTTGACAAATGTGACCGGGCAGACGACGTCCGTGATATCGACTGTCTCGTCAGCTTTGATTGTATCAGCCATATATTTCTCCTCTCCGCCGCCTTCGGCAGCCTCTCGTAGATTACTCAGGGATCACATCGGCATGTCTGCCGGATCGCGGTCCGGCATGCCCGCAGCCATCACGCGCTCTCATACGCCTCGCGGACGACCTTCGCGAGCTTGTCAAATCCGACCCGCTTCAGCGTAAATGCAAACCGCTCCGACGGCTTCGCATTTTCCGCGAAGAACTTGATCGTCGCGTCGCAGACAGCCATCAGCTTGTCGTGGTCCTCGATGAACGGAATGACCGGCTCGCCCATGGCGATGTTGTTGCCGAAGTTTCCGCCGAATGTGAGGATATAGCCGCGCGTGTAGTCATACGCGTCCGTCGGGCACGCATACGCGCAGCGCCCGCAGAAATTGCATTTTGCAGGATCGATCGTGATCTTACCGTCCTTCAGCGTGATCGCGTTCGTGCGGCAGGTCTTCGCGCAGACGCCGCAGGAAATGCATTTGTCCTCCTGCCAATCGACCTTGAGACCGCCCTTGATACCGAGGTCGTTCTCCTCCGCCTTGAGGCAGTTGTTCTGACATCCCGTGACGCCGAACTTAAACTTGTGCGGAAGCTCGCGGCCGAAGTAGCGGTCGTTCAGCTCCTTCGCAAGACCTTCCGTGTCGATGCAGCCGTTCGGACATGTCGCCATGCCCTGACATGCCGTGATCGTGCGGACACGCGGGCCGCAGACGCCGGGCGCGATATGGCCCTTTGCGAGAGCCGCCTTGACCTCCTCGATCTGATCGATATCGATGAACGGAATCTCGATACCCTGGCGCGCCGTCAGATGGACATAGCCGTGTCCGTAGCGGTTTGCGACCTCCAGGACCGCCGCCAGCTGCTCGGCCGTCACCTGACCGCCGACAATGCCGAGACGAAGAGAGAACTTTCCTTTTTGTTTCTGTTTCATGAAGCCGCCCTTCTTGAGCGCGGCAATGTCATATGTAGCCATATGCTTTCCTCCGCAAAATGCAATGATTCAGCACCCCTCAGAAAACTGATGAAATCCGGACGGAGAGCCTGCTCGCCGGACGGTTTCTGAAGTTTTCTGAGGGGCGGACAAGCGGCGAAGCCGCTCTGCCCGCCCACAACGAGGAACGCGAAGCGTTCCAAGTGTTGGGGTGCTGAATAGTTACAGAAAACTGATGAAATCAGTCCACAAGAACGAGCTGCTCCTTCGCCACGTCCCGGCAGTGCACGACATGATAGGAATTGATCTCCGGTCTCTCGTCAACTCTGAGCGAGAGGATCAGGTAGCTTGCCCTGCTGTCAAATGAAAGGCGGATATCCTCCTCCGACGGTCTCGCCGGCGTCTCCGGGTGAGAATGCCAGTTGCCGAGCGGCATGAAGCCGTTTGCACGCATATCCTTCACCGCGGCGAGCTGCTCCTTCGGGTCCATCGAGAAATGCTCATTGGTGTGGTCAATATTCGTGAGCATGTAGACCTTCCGGACCTCGCGGGTGATGCCGTCATCGAGGTCCTTTCCCGCGATCAGCCCGCAGGCCTCGTCCGGCCGCTCAGACCGGGCATACGCGAGAATCTTCTCATAGTCACTCTTTTTCAGTAATACCTTCAATGTCTGTTCCCTCCAGATCCGCTGTTCCTGTTCCGGAATCCGACGCGTCATGCCGCACTATCGGAACAACGCCCACCGGCTTCAAGCGTGCCGCTTTCCAGCCTGCGTTCTGCAGCCTCCCGGCCGGCACCGTCTGTCAGTCCGGCTGTTTCTTCGGATTACTCCCGGCCGGCACCGCCTCTCAGTCCAGCGGCTTCTTCGGATTGAAATCGCACGTCGCCTGCTCGTAATCGATGAGCTCCGTAATCGTCGGATGGTCCGAGCAGACCGCGCAGCCGTCGCCCTTCGGCGGAAGCTTGATCGTGTGGAAATTCATCGTCAGTCCGTCAAATGTCAGCAGCTTCCCTGTGAGCAGCTCGCCGGCCCCCGTCAGGTACTTGACGGCCTCGAGCGCCTGGAGGCATCCGATGACGCCCGCCATCGCGCCAATGACGCCCGCCTGCTTGCAGGTCGGGACCGCGTCCTTTGGCGGCGGGTTCTTGAACACGCAGCGGTAGCACGGCGCTCCGGACTCCGGAGTCCATGTCATGAGCTGACCTTTGAAGCGGATAATGCCCGCGTGGCAGAACGGCTTCTTCAGCATGACACACGCGTCATTGATCAGGAACTTTGCCGGGAAATTATCTGTCCCGTCGAGAACAAAATCGTAGTCCTTGATAATATCCTTGATGTTCGCCGCGGAAATGAATTCCTGGTATGTCACGACCTCGACATCCGGGTTGATCGCGCGCATCGTCTCTGCGGCCGATTCAACCTTCGGCTTTCCGAGATCATTGGTCGTGTGAATGACCTGTCTCTGCAGGTTCGAGAGATCAACGACATCCGCGTCCGCGATGCCGATCTTTCCGACTCCGGCTGCGGCGAGATACATAGCTGCCGGTGCGCCGAGTCCGCCGGCGCCGATGATGAGGACAGAGCCGTTCATCAGCTTCTTCTGCCCCTTGACGCCGATCTCCTTTAAGATAATGTGTCTGGAATATCGCTCCAGCTGTTCATTTGTAAATGGCATCAGCGGCCGCCTCCCATGAAATACAGAAATTCAACAACGTCGCCGTCCTTCAGGTGCGTTGTGTCAAATGTGTCGCGCTGCGCGAACTCCTCATTGACGGATACGGAGACATATTCCGGAGTCTCAACCTTCTCCTGCTCGATCAGTTCGGAAATGGTGATCCCGTCTTTCACTTCTTTTTTCTCGCCGCCTACTGTGATTGTCATCTCAGTTCTCCTTTATGGTATTTTCTGTAGTAATGGTAGTAAATGAAACTCTATCGCTTACGCCTTCAGTGCCTGGCGGAAGTCGTCAATCAGGTCCTCCACATCCTCGATGCCCACGCTCACGCGGATCGTGTCATCAAAGACGCCGGCGGCTTCTCTCATTTCCGGCGTGCTCCGGATATAGAGCGTGGATGCCGGGTGAATTGCAAGAGACCGGAAATCCCCGATGCTCGTCGCCCGCGTCACATACTGCAGGGAGTCAAGCACCCGGTACGCCTTCTCCTTCGAGCCCGCACGGAATGTCAGGATGCCACCGCCGAGGCCCTGGAGCTCCCTCTCGGCGAGCTCTCTGTACGGGTTTCCGGGAAGCGTCGGATAATTGACCGATATGCCCGGAATCTCATCGAGCGCGCGGGCCAGTGTCTCTGCGTTCTGACAGATCCGCTCCATCCGGAGGCCGAGCGTCTCAAGACCGATGATATTGAGGTACGCGTTCATCGGCGAGAGGCAGCTGCCCATGTTCTCCCAGATGTCCGTCCGAAGACGGATCGTGTACGCGAGGATCCCGAATTTCCGGTAGCCGGAGAGCGCCTCGAATTTATCAAAATCCCACTTGAATTTCGCGCCGTCGATGATCGCGCCGCTGACGGAATTGCCTCCGCCGTTGATGTACTTCGATGCCGAGTGGACGACGATGTCCGCCCCGAGCTCGAGCGGCTTTGCGATGTACGGTGTCGCCGTCGTGGAATCGACGATAAGCGGAACACCGATGTGGTGCGCGTACTCCGCGACCTTCGGGACATCCATGATCTCGAGTCCCGGATTTCCGATCAGCTCGCCGAAAATGACGCGCGTCCTCTCGTTCACCAGCGGCTCGATCTCCTCCACCGTCATGTGGCGGACAAACCGTGTCTTGATCCCGAATTTCGTCAGGTCCTCGAAAAGATCGATGGACCCGCCGTAAAGGCCGCAGCCGGCGATGATCTCGTCGCCCGCGCAGAGCATATTGAGGAGCGCCAGCGTGATCGCCGACATTCCGCTCGAACAGGCAATACAGGCATTGCCGCCCTCAAGCTCATTCAATCTTGTCTCAAAGGCCGCCACCGTCGGATTTCCCACGCGGCTGTACGCGAAGCCCGCGGCCTTGTGCTGGAAGACATTGGCCTGCTCCTCCGCGGTCGGAAAGGAAAATGCAGTGACCTGCGCGATCGGAGGTACCGTCGCGCCCTCGGCGTACCGCTTCACGGCCCTGCCATGCAGCAATCTGGTATTGAATTTCATAGCGCCTCCGTTTGTTATTTTCCCATTATTTTACTATGATTAGTGGGATTGTCAAGTGGGAAATGCAGAAAGATTTCCTGTTAATGAAAAAACCTCTCCCGGGAACGTGCCCCGGAAGAGGTCCTCATGCAGGATCAGATATAGTCTTTATTGCCGGCTACGCCTGTGTCATATCTGGACGCGTCCAGAATGAACTTCACGATCGAGTCGACAGACTCGCCCGCCTCGCCCCAGTCGTCGATATAGGACGGCTTTCTCGGAACAAGATGCTTATCCGCAAGCTCCTCATTCAAAACCAGCAGGACGATGATGCCGGCGTGATTAAGTCTCCGCACGACCTCAGCGACATGCTCCGCGTCAGACGGCGCGTAGAGGTACGTGTGTCTGCCGGCGATGACCAGCTGCTTCTCGACCGCCTCTGCCGTCTCTCTCGTGAGGCCGTTCCTTCCGATGCGGAATTCGACCGTGACCGGCTTCTGGCCCTCGAGCGCCGCGCGAAGCTCCTTCGTGACCTTGCCCTCGCCGAAGTTGTTGCCGCTGTCCGACACGGACTCGACGACACCGCACGCGGACGTCATGTTGGAGATGCGGTCGATCAGGATGAGCTCGCCGAGTGTTCTGTGCTTACTGAAGAGATCGACGACGATCCGGTCCGTAAATGCAAGCCGCACCTCTGCGATCTCATTTTTCTTGAGAGATGTCGCCTCCTCGTGCTCTCCCGTGTTGACGTCAATCTTATAGAGAATCTTCGTGACAAGGCCCGGGATCTCGCGGGTGCCGAGCTTCACATAGAAGTTCTTGCCGTTCTCAAGCGTCGCGTCGTCCATCCAGAGAATCGTCGCCGTGACTGTGTCCGCGATCTGCGCGCCGGAGCCGCTCTCAAGCACGCAGCCTCTCGACACGTCGACCTCGCGGTCGAGCGAGAGGGTGACCGGCTGACCCTTGATGGCGCTCTCCGCTTGTCTGTCTCCAATGAGAATGCCCTTCACGTGCGCCTTCTCACCGCTCGGGAGAGACGTGATCTCATCGCCGACCTTCACGGAGCCGGCCTCGATCTGTCCCTCAAAGCCGCGGAAATTGTGGTCCGGACGGCAGACGCGCTGCACCGGCATGTAGAAGCCCTGCTCCTTCGCGGCGTCCTGAACATCGACGGTCTCAAGGTAATCGAGGAGCACGTCGCCCTTGTACCAGGGCATGTTCGCGGAGCGCTTCGTGATGTTGTCGCCCTCCGTCGCAGAGACCGGGATCACGTTGACGTTCTCGAGCTTTAATTCATTTGTCAGCTCGGCAATCTGCGCAAGGATCTCCTTGAAGCGCGCCTCGCTGTAGTCCACGAGGTCCATCTTGTTGACCGCGAAGACAAAGTAGCGGATGCCCATGAGCGCGCAGATCCGCGCGTGGCGGCGCGTCTGGACGAGCACGCCCTGCTTCGCGTCCACCAGGATGACGGCGAGATCGGCAAATGAAGCGCCGACTGCCATGTTTCTTGTGTACTCCTCATGGCCCGGTGTGTCCGCGACGATGAAGGAGCGGTGGTCTGTCGTGAAGTACCGGTACGCGACATCGATTGTGATGCCCTGCTCGCGCTCCTCCGTGAGACCGTCGAGAAGCAGGGAGTAGTCGATCGCGCCGCCGCGGCTTCCGACCTTGGAGTCGAGCTCGAGAGCCTTCTCCTGGTCCGCGTAGAGAAGCTTGGAATCATACAGGATATGTCCGATCAGCGTCGATTTTCCGTCGTCAACACTGCCGCAGGTAATGAATTTCAGTAAGTCACGCATCAGAAGTAGCCCTCCTTCTTTCTCTTCTCCATGCTGCCGGCGCCCGCGTCCTTGTCGATGACACGTGTTGTGCGCTCGGACTCGACGGCGCTCAGCGTCTCGTCGATGATCTCGTCAAGTGTCTCCGCATTCGACTCAAAGCCGCCCGTGAGCGGATAGCAGCCGAGTGTACGGAAACGGATCTTCTTGTGCATGATCTCCTCGCCCGGCTTCAGTCTCATCCGGTCGTCATCGACCATGATCAGCTGGCCGTCGCGCTCGACGCACGGGCGGACCTTTGCGTAGTAGAGCGGAACGATCTCGATGTTCTCGCGCTTGATGTACATCCAGATGTCCTTCTCCGTCCAGTTCGAGATCGGGAAGACGCGCATGCTCTCGCCCTTCCGGATATGCGTGTTATAGAGCTTCCACATTTCCGGTCTCTGGTTCTTCGGGTCCCAGGCCTGCGCCTCATTTCGGAATGAGAAGATCCGCTCCTTCGCGCGGGACTTCTCCTCGTCGCGGCGTCCGCCTCCGAATGCCGCCGTGAAGCCGTACTTCGTGAGCGCCTGCTTTAAGGCCTGCGTCTTCATGATGTCCGTGTAGGAGGAGCCGTAATCGAACGGGTTGACACCCTGCTTTCTGCCCTCCTCGTTCGTGTAGACGAGCATCTTGAGGCCGTACTTCTTCGCCTGCTCATCGCGGAACTTGATCATTTCCTTGAACTTCCACGTCGTGTCGATGTGAAGGAACGGAAATGGCGGTTTCTCCGGATAGAAGGCCTTCAGCGCCAGGTGCAGAAGCACCGTGCTGTCCTTTCCGATGGAATAGAGCATAACAGGCTTCTCACATTCCGCGGCGACCTCCCGCATAATGTAGATTGCCTCAGCCTCGAGCTGATCGAGATGGGATAATTCACTCACTGCTTTGTCCTCCGTACGTTAATATCTGTTTGCGTCTTTTGCATTGATCGAAATCTGTCTCTTATGTCCCTGGATATCCGTGAACGTCCACACATATCCGTTCTCATTTCTTGAGACGGAAAGCTTCGTGCCGCGGCCCTCGAGGTCCGGCCCCAGGAAAAAGTCAATCGCGCCGAACCGGCACTCCTTGATGCAGGAGGTGCAGCCCCAGCAGTCGCGCTCATGCGGGATATACGCCTTCCGGTCACTGCCGATCTTGATCAGATTTCCGGGGCAGACCTCGACGCACTGCCGGCAGCCCACACATTTTGAACGATTGATTTTTACGCTCATCCGGGAACCCTCCTTTCACTTTCCGGAAGCTCCGTGCCATCCTCCGCGATCAGAGGTCTGAGGACGGTCCTTATCTTTCCGTCCCTGTACACCGAGTTGACATACGCCAGAAAATGCGGATCCTTCTCCGGGAAATCCGTATGCTCCGCAAATGCATGCCACCGCGTCTCCTTTCTCGCGCGGAGATGCGCGATCAGCACGCGCGCGACGGTGAGCCGCTCCCGGACCTCGTAGATGCGGAGCAGGTCGTCCATGTCCGCGGCGGCAAGCCTCGGAACAAGCGCCTCGAGCGACCGGATGTGCTTGTCCGCAAGCGCAAGTGATGCCTCGTTGTAGCGGTACGCTGTGCTGATGCCGCCGGCGTACTCGTCCATGATCTTCTGCATGGCCTCCTCAATCTCCTCCGTCGTCATGAGGAACTCCGGATTGGAGAGCTGCGCCTCATACGAAGTGATCAGGCTGTCCGCCTCCTTCGAGAGCGCCTCTTCCTCGGCAGCCGCGTCAGCCGGGCCGGTTCCGGGTCCTTCTGCGCGCTGATCTGCAGTTCCGACAGAAGCACTCTGCGGGCCGCTCTTCGCGCCTTCATCAAGAAGCTTCAGAATGGACTCCGCCGCAATCTCGCCCTCCGCGAGCGCGCCCGTCACATATTTCTGCGGGGCGCCGCCGGCGACATCTCCCGCCGCGAAGAGTCCCTCGATTGTCGTCGAGCGGTCATTCCGGATCCAGTAGCCGCTCGCCGTGTGGCCGCCGACGATGTACGGCTCCGTGCCCTGAATCTCTACATTTTCCTCGGACGGGCCCTGACCGCCTTCAAACCACTTGAGCGTCTGTGACGGCGCCATGTTGAGGTATGCCCTGTAGAGCGACTCCTCCGCATCCTTTGAGATGCCCTTCGTCTTCAGGTAGCACGGCCCGCGTCCCTTGCGCATCTCCTCGACGGTGCCGTAGACTCGCTCCGATGTTGTGAGGCCGTACTTATTCTCGTAGACCTCGCCAAGAGAATTGACCTGCTTTGCGCCGACGCCCTGGGCGATCGTCCCCGTCGGCGCGATCGTGTCCTTGCAGCGAAGCGCAATGAAGCGCATCTCAAATGTCGTCATCTCCGCACCGGCGCGGATTCCCATCGCGTATCCGGCACCCGTATTAAACGGCGGGTACCACATCTTATGCCTGGAAAATCCGGGATTGTTCGGCCGGTAGATGCCGGCCGCGCCGCCGGTCGCGACAAGAACGGCCTTCGCATAGATTTCATACGCGACAGGCTCATTGACACTGAACCCCACAGCGCCAGCGATTTTTCTTCCGGACGGAACGAACTCACTGTCTGCCTGCTGATCGATTGCATCAGCCGGAACGGTCAGATAATCGGTGATGTTCACATGGTTGAGAATCGTGACATTCTTCTGCGCGGATGCGGCCTCCGCGAGGAGCGGCTTGATGTTCTCTCCGTTGATCTTGATGTTCCGCCAGCCGCGGGAGACGTACTCCCCATTCTCATCCTTCAAAATGACGAGCCCGAGGTCCTCCATGACCTTAGTCACATGGTTGAGCCGCTCGGACATCGAGAGGAGCAGATCCCCGCGCACAATGCCGGCCGCGTCATGCCGCGCATAATCGACATAATCCTGCGGGACATGTCCCTTTGTGATGTAGGCGTTGATGGCATTTACGCCGGCCGCCAGACATCCCGAGCGCCTGATGTTCGCCTTCTCCGCGATCGTCACGCGGATGTCCGGTCTCTGCCCGAGGACCATCGCGGCAAAGCAGCCTGCGGTGCCTCCGCCGATAATCAGGACATCTGTGTCAATTCGTTTTCTTTCCATCGGTCCTCTCTTTCCTGTCAGACGGGAGCCACCTCTTGGGGCCTCCCTGTTACGATGATAGTTTGCATTATAACACATCTTTTCATACTTTCCATACCTAATTCGTGGGAATTAAAGAATTTCTCTTCGTACAATCTGCCGAAGCTTGTCTCATTTCTTGCTTTCAGGCGTGGGAGCGCTTATACTTTTTTAATTCAATACCCCTCAGACTCATAGCGCGAAGCGTTCCGAATCCGGGGCTGAATAACTAAGTGCATACTTGGGAGGTGGATATGCTTCATTATGAGAACCCGGAGATCCGTGATCTCCTTTTTCAGGGCAGCTTCGGTCTTGAGCGCGAGAGTCTCCGCGTTCTCGGGGACGGAACGCTGTCCCATACGCGCCATCCGTTCGGAGAGAGCGCGCATGTCACACGCGATTTCTGTGAAAATCAGACAGAGGTGAATACCGACCCTTGCCCGTCCGCCGAGGAGGCTGTCCGCGAGCTCGACCGCTTCACCGCAAAGCTCCAGCGAGTGCTCGCAGAGCTTCCCGAGCCGGAGCTTCTGTGGCCGTTCTCAAACCCGCCGTACATCCGGCAGGAAAATGACATTCCCATCGCTTTCTTCGATGGCGACCTCGCCGAGAAGACCGAGTACCGCCGGTATCTCTCCGCAAGGTACGGCCGCTACCTCATGACGCTCTCGGGCATCCACGTGAATTACTCCTTCAGCGAGGAGCTGCTCCGCGCGGAGTTCAGGATCCGTGAGAGGGAAAATGCAGCCGGCGGCACGAAAACGCCTCAGGCCAAAACGGCTCCCCGGGCGGAGTCAGACAGTTCGGAGCCGATGAGCGGCCTGTCCGCAGAGCAGACTGAGGAGGCGCGCTTTCGAACATTCCGCGACCAGTTCTATGTCGAGCTCGCGGAGAAGGCCGCCGTCTCCGGCTGGATCCTGACGGCAGTGACCGCCGCGAGTCCGCTCGGAGACAGTTCATTTGCCGAGGAGGGAGTGACGGGCGGAGATTACTTTCCGGGCATGGCGAGCATCCGCTGCAGCGAGCTCGGCTACTGGAACTTCTTCACGCCGGTCCTTGATTACTCGGACATCCGGAGCTACGCGGACAGCATCGAGGCCTATGTGACGGGCGGCGTGCTGCGCGCTCCGTCCGAGCTGTACTATCCGGTCCGCCTGAAGCCGCGCGGGAAAAACACGCTGGATAACCTGCGGAGCGGCGGCGTCAGCCACATCGAGCTGCGCATGTTCGACCTCAATCCGCTCGCCTTCAGCGGCGTCGCGGTCAGGGACGTAAAATTCGCGCAGCTGCTTCTCATTTATCTCGCGGCAGGGCCTGCGGTGCGTGCGGACAAGAATGCACAGATCATGGCCGTGCGCAACTTCAAATCGGCGGCGCGCTACGACCTTCGCACGGTGCGTCTCGCATCCACTGACGGAAATAAAGGGAGCCTGCACGAGGCAGGTCTCCGCCTGCTTCAGGACATGGAGACATTTTTCAGGGACTGCGGCCGGGACGTGCAGTGCGTGCTCGACTTTGAGCTTGAAAAATTTACGGACCCGGAGAGACGCTATGCGGCGGCCGTGAAAGAAAAGTATGCCGGTGGCTTTGTCCGGAAGGGCCTTGTGCTCGCGCGTCAGCGGCAGGAGGAAAGTCTCCGGAGCCTCAGGGAGGGAGAAAGACATGTGTGAATTATTCGGGATCTGCGCGGCCACGCCGATCGAGGCAAATGACCTTCTGAAGAAATTTTACGCGCACAGCGTGCGCCACCCGCACGGCTGGGGGCTCGCGCTCCTTGACTGCGGCGGCCCGGCGATCGAAAAAGAGCCGGTCTGCGCCGGGAGCAGCACGTATCTGAAATACCGCCTGAAGAGCCGGATCGTGACAAAGACAGCGATCGCGCACATCCGGTACGCGACGCAGGGCGTCATGGAGTACGACAACACGCATCCCTTCACAGGGCGTGACATCAGCGGCCGCTCGTGGACGCTCGCCCACAACGGAACCATCTTCGACTGCTCTCTTCTCCGCCCATACATCCGCACTCAGCGCGGAGGCACCGACAGCGAGCGGATTCTTCTCTACATCATCGACCGGCAGGACGAGCTGATCCGGAGGCTCCGCCGGGAACCGACCGCCGAGGAGCGCTTTGATCTCATGGATCAGATCGTCTGCGAGATCTCGCCGCGCAACAAGCTGAACCTGCTGATCTTCGACGGAGAGCTCTACTACGTGCACTGCAACTACAGGGACTCCCTGCACATCTGGCAGTCCGGAACGGCCGCCTACTTTGCGACCGTTCCGATCTCAGACAGTGGCTGGACTCCCGTCCCGGAGACGCAGCTCCTCGCGTTCAGAGACGGCCGTCTCCTGTTTACGGGCACTGACCACGGCCACGAATATCTCGACAACGCAGAGGACCAGAAATACCTCTACTCCGGATTCTCGGTGCTCTGAGCATTGCACGGGACACTCAGTCTATAGAAAAACGGACGGCCCGCACTCACAAATTGTGAATGCGGACCGCCCGTTTTTTAGCTTCTGCTGAGCCGTTCTTTTACCCTTCTATAACCGTTTCATGACCCCGGGCAGAGCATGTCCGAGCGTCACCGCGCTTCATTTACAAAGTCAGGCTGGTCTCATACCTCCCGGTACATGACCGTGAGGCCGCCCGTGCTGCTGACAGATCCTTTCTGCCCGGCCCTGATTGGAATCACCAGAAGTCCGACGCGCCCGGTCCCGAGGTTCGCCGCGAGATCGTTGGCCTGCGACTGCGTCATGTTCTTGGAAATGAAAACCGGCACCTGGTTCATGTCGAGGTGCATCGTGAGACCGACAAAGTCCGTGGTCTTCATTTTCGAAAAATCATGCGTCAGCGCGCGCTCGATATCGATCAGCTTGCGCGAGCCCGTGCCCGGATCGAAGATCATCGAGTGGCCCGTCTGCTCCGAGATCGCGTTGATCAGAAGGCCCGTCTTCGTGCCCTCCATCATGAAGCGGCACGCGAGCGACGCCGCAATGCTCACGCTCTCCTCGACCAGCGTCGCCTCCCGGGCAGAGCCCTCGTCATCGACGTCGAGGAAGATCTGGAACTGCGTGTTGAGGATCGAATTGTACGACCCGACCATCACGCGGCTGTTCGCGGCGATCGCGTCGAAATCCATCGCAGCCGTGCTGCCCTTCCGGTAGCCGCTCACGCCCGCGAACGCAAACGGGTTCTGGTACAGCGCCCTCTGGTTCTCCGCCTCGCCGGTCACCTCATCAACGGCATTCACGATGTCCGTGACATCCGTCCTCGCCGCGTAGACATAGATCTTGTCCGTCGCAGCCGGCTCCTTCTCGAAGAAGAACATCTGCGCCTTAGAAAGAGACCGGCAGAAATACGGTCCGATCTCATACTTGCCCCGCTTTGTGCCGCGGATCCTGTGCGTCCGCACAAGCTTATCCTGTCCGGCCACGCCGAGCATGTCCTTCGAGATGGCTACCTTGATTTCGGAGCTGCCGTCGGCATGCACGAGTCCCTTCGGGACGCGGAAGCCGATCTCGACTCCCGACACCGGAAGCTTCTTTTCATTTTCAATTTCTTCGGAAAGTTCTGTCTCCTCACCGGCATAGATCGCGTGCTTCTGAAATGAAAACCGCACCTGCAGAGCACGTCTCCACAGCTGCCTGTATATGAGATGCCAGAACACGAACAGCGCTCCTGCAAGAAGCACGAGCAGAACGGCTACGGCAATCAATGTGTTCCCCATGTATAGTTGCTCCCCTGCAAATCCCCTGATATCACCCGCTCCCGCGCAGGCCCCTTAATTCCCGCGTCCAAAGAGCATCGGTGGCGATACATCGTTATTATACATGAAGAACGGGGCTTGCGCCCCGTAAATAAATTACAATTCTATTAAATTTTAGCGCATAAGCTCCGCTACTTTGCAGCTACCGCAATCCGGAGCTTATGCGCGAGCACCGATAAGCTCCGCGCAGCGGCAGACCTTGCTCTGACATTGCGCGGAGCAACGGAATGAACAAGAAGTGGGGCAGGGGCCCCACGGCTCACTCCAGCTCGAACGCTCCCGTGTACAGCTGGTAGTAGGTCCCCTTCTGCGCGATCAGCTGATCGTGCGTGCCGCGCTCGATGATGCGGCCGTGGTCGAGGACCATGATCGCGTCCGAGTTGCGGACCGTCGACAGACGGTGCGCGATGACGAAGACCGTTCTGCCCTTCATGAGGTTGTCCATGCCCTTCTGGACAAGCGCCTCGGTACGCGTATCGATCGAGGACGTCGCCTCGTCGAGGATCATGACCGGCGGGTCCGCGACCGCCGCGCGGGCGATCGAGATCAGCTGCCGCTGCCCCTGGGAGAGCTGCGCGCCGTTGCCGGTCAGCAGCGTGTTATAGCCGTCCGGCAGACGCGTGATAAAGTCATCCGCATTTGCGAGCTTTGCCGCCGCGATGCACTCCTCGTCCGTCGCGTCGAACTTGCCGTAGCGGATATTGTCCATGACCGTTCCCGTAAACAGGTTAACGTCCTGAAGGACCACGCCGAGTGAGCGGCGGAGGTCCGGCTTCTTGATCTTGTTGATGTTGATCTTGTCGTAACGGATCTTGCCGTCCGGGATATCGTAGAAGCGGTTGATCAGGTTCGTGATCGTCGTCTTGCCTGCGCCGGTCGCGCCGACAAATGCGATCTTCTGACCAGGCTTCGCGTAGAGCGTGATATCATGCAGGACCTGCTTCTCCGGCGTGTAGCCGAAGGCGACATGCTCCATCTCGATATCGCCCTCGAGCTTCTTGTACGTCGTCGTGTTGTCCGCCCTGTGGTAATGCTTCCACGCCCACATGCCGGTGTGCTCCTTTGTCTCCGTGATATTGCCGTCCTTATCGATGCGCGCGTTGACGAGCATGACATAGCCGTTGTCCTTCTCCGGCTCCTGATCAATGAGCTCGAAGACACGGCCCGCGCCCGCGATGCCCATCGCGATGAGCGCGACCTGGTTTGAGACCTGGCCGACCGTCTGTGAGAGCTGACGCGCCATGGACAGGAACGAGACGATGATGCCGGCCGTCATTGTGCCCATGCCCGCAAAGCCGATGTTGCCTGCATTGGTAAAGACCATCGCCGCTCCGACAAATGCAAGAACGACGTACATAATGTTGCCGACATTGCCGAGGATCGGGAACAGGACGTTGCCGGCCTTGTTCGCCGCCTCACTGTCCTTGAAAAGCTGCTCGTTGTACTTCAGGAAATCCTGCTCGGACTCCTTCTCGTGGTTGAAGACCTTGATGACCTTCGCACCCTCGACCATTTCCTCGACAAAGCCCTCCTCGCGTGCGAGTGACTTCTGCTGCTCCGTCATGAAGTGCGCGGACGCGCCGCCGAAGTTCTTCGTGATAAATGCCATGCCGATCATGAACACCGCGACGATCGCTGTGAGCCAGAGGCTGTAGTAGAACATCATGATGACCATAAATACGATCGAGAGGACCGACTGAATCAGCATCGGCATCGACTGCCCGATCATCTGCCGGATCGCATCGGTATCATTCGTGTAGGTACTCATGATATCGCCGTGTGCATGTGTATCAAAGTAGCGGATCGGCAGAGACTCCATGCGGTTGAACATGTCATTTCTGAGGTTCCGCAGAGTGCCCTGCGTGACCGTCGCCATCATCCGCGACCAGAGGAAGGTCGCAATGACGCCGACCGCGTAGAATATGGCCATCAGTGTGATGATCTCGCCGAAGCGGACCGCGACAGACGCAAACCCGCTCTTTAAGCCCGGCGTGATGACCGTATCGATGAGTCTCTGCAGGAAGACGGTCGCAACCGTCGAGGAGACGGCCGAGAGAATGATGCAGATGACGACCGCAATGAACCGGGCCTTGTAGTGGCTGAAAATATACCGGAAGAGACGGCCGACTGTGCCGGGCTTTGCGCCGGAGAAGCCGCGCTTCTTCTTTGTGCTCATTTCATTTTCCGCTGCCATGTGTCACGCCTCCTTTCCTTTCTGCTGGGAATCATAGGTTTCCTTGTAAATGCCGCCCTTCGCGAGCAGCTCCTCGCTCGTGCCCTGCTCGACGATGCGGCCGCCCTCCATGACGAGGATCTGGTCCGCGTCCTCAACCGAGGAGACACGCTGCGCGATAATGATCTTGGTTGTGTCCGGAATCTCCTCGCGGAACGCCTTCCGGATCAGCGCGTCCGTCTTCGTGTCGACAGCCGATGTCGAGTCATCGAGGATCAGGATCTTCGGATGCTTCAGGAGCGCACGCGCAATGCAAAGACGCTGCTTCTGACCGCCGGAGACGTTGGTTCCGCCCTGGCTGATCATCGTGTCGTATTTGTCCGGGAACTGCTGCACGAACTCATCCGCCTGCGCAAGCTTTGAACAGTGCAGGATCTCCTCATCCGTCGCGTCCTTCTTGCCCCAGCGGAGATTCTCCGCGATCGTCCCGTGGAACAGGACATTCTTCTGCAGGACAACGGCGACCGCATCGCGGAGCGCAACGAGATCGTATTTTCTTACGTCAACGCCGCCGACCTTCACCGAGCCCTCCGTCGTATCATAGAGGCGGGAAATGAGCTGAATCAGCGTCGTCTTCGAGGAGCCTGTGGAGCCGATGATACCGATCGTCGATCCGGACGGGATCTTCAGATTAATATCCGAGAGCGCAAATTTCCGCGTCTTCATCGAGTATTTGAACGAGACGTTGTCGAACTCGATGCTTCCGTCCTTCACCTCCGTGAGACCGTTCTCCGGAGACTTCAGGTCACTCTCATGCTCGAGGACCTCGGCGATTCGTCTCGCGGACTCCACCGCCATCGACGTCATGACGAAGACCATCGTCAGGATCATCAGTGCGCTCAGGATCTGCACGCCGTAGGTGATGAGCGAAGAGAGCTGGCCGGTCGTGAGACTCGAGCCGCCCGACGCGATAATCATCTTCGCACCGAAATAGCTGACGAGCAGCATGGCGAGATAGATGCCGAACATCATGACCGGGTTGTTGAGCGCGATCAGACGCTCCGCGTGGCGGAAATCCTTGAAGACCTTCTCGGAAGTCTTTCCGAATTTGTCCTTCTCATAATCCTCGCGGACAAATGACTTGACGACGCGGATCGCACTGACATTTTCCTGAACAGACTCGTTCATCGCATCATACGTCTTGAAAATCCGGCGGAACAGCGGTCCCGCGAGGCCGTTGATGATGCCGAGCGCGATGCCGAGCACCGGGATCAGGACCACAAAAATGAGGGCCATCCGCACATTGATCGCAAAGCTCATGACAATCGAGAAGATGATCATGAGCGGCGTGCGGACCGCAATGCGGATGATCATCTGGAACGCGTTCTGTACGTTCGTGACGTCCGTCGTCATTCGTGTAATCAGGGACGACGTCGAGAACTTATCAACATCGGCAAATGAAAAGTCCTGGATGTGGAAGAAGAGGTCCTGCCGCAGGTTCTTCGCAAAGCCGGCGCTCGCTGTCGCTGCCGCTCTCGCACTCAGCGTTCCGAAGAGCAGAGAGAACATCGCCATGATAAGAAGCGCAAGCCCTGTCTCCAGAATCGGCGTCATGGAATTTCCCGTCATCTTGTCGATGAGATGGGCCATGAGCAGCGGAAGGATACATTCGAGGACAACTTCACCCGCGACGTAAATCGGGGTCAGAATCGTCACCCGCTTATACTCGCGGAGACTTCTGAGAAGTGTTTTGATTGTCTTCATGTTCTGTCTTTCCTTTCATTTTTTGTAATCATTCAGCACAACGAAGAACGCAAAGCGCTCCGGGGCCGGGGTACCGAGCAGTTACTCTTTTGCACCTGTTCAGCACCATATGGAGGATTTCCTGTCTTCAGGAACCTGTCTTCGCACATCCGGAGTCATCACCGCGGTTTTCCAGATTTTCATACACGCGGTTCAAAAGGCCAAGAAGCGTATCCTTCTCATCGTCGCTTAAGCCGGCGACAAGCCTTGCGTCCGCCTGCCGGTGGTTCTCCCTGCCCTCGCGGCTCTTGTCCAGCGCAAGCTGTGTCAGCGTGACGATCTTGTTCCGGTGATCGTCCGGGTCCTTCTCGCAGACGACGTAGCCGGCCTTCTCCATGCGGCTCACGATTCCGACAACCGTCGGATGCGAGACGTCCAGCATATCCGCGATCTGCTTCTGCGTCAGCTGGCCTCCGTTCTTCTCGAGCACATACATGGCGCGCATCTGACCGAACGTCAGCCCGAGCGACTTCAGCTCAGCGTCAAAATTCGCCTTCATGCGGTCATGAATTTTCTTCAGCAGAGAAGGGATCTCGTAATCTTCCATAGCAGCCTTTCTATCTGTGATTCCGTTATGTGTAGCGTGCTACAGATTAACGCAGAAAAAGGCGCCTGTCAATGAGACAGACGCCTTTTCGTCATGTTTTTGTAGCATGCGACAGATTGAAGGCTCACATTTGTGAAAAATGTAGCATGCTACAGAATTAGTTGCGTTAAACCTGCCGCCGCGCATACGCGCGGGCTGCGGGCCGGTCAGGAGCAATTTCTCCCGACGCGGTGCGCAGTCCTTTCAGATCAGCTCTCTCAGCTTGTTTGCCGTGTACCTCAGGCACCCGTCCTCAAACGGATTGTTGAGCCCCGCGGCCTTCATCAGACCGTCGAAGAAATCAGACGCGGAGAGGCGGCACAGCTTCAGGTACGAGTTCCACGCCCCGCGGTAGTCCTTGTCCATCCAGACCTTGTACTGCAGCGCATTTGTCCCCGCGATGCAGTAGTCGATGTAGTACAGCGGGCAGTCATAGATGTGATGCTTGTTCTGCCAGAACGCGCCGCCCTCGTAGAGCGCGTTGCCGGTATAATCAAGGTGCGGCTTGTACTGCCTCTCGAGGTCGCGCCACACCTCATTTCTCTCCTTCGGGGAGAGCGACGGATTCGAGTACGCGATGTCCTGGAACTCATCGACCATCGTCCCGTACGGAATAAAGAGGATCGAGGACATGAGATGCATGTAGACGTAGTCCTTCGCCCGCGCTCCGAACAGCAGGTTCATCCACGGCTCCGTGAAGAACTCCATCGACATCGAGTGCGTCTCGGCCGTCTCCATCGTGATGTCCGCGTGCTCGCGGATCGGATCGTCCGCGACGAGATAGCCCTGAAATGCATGGCCGCACTCGTGTGTGATGACATCCGCATCATCCGCCGTCCCGTTGAAGTTCGCGAAAATGAACGGCGCCTTGTAGTCGGGCAGATAGGTCATGTACCCGCCGACCTTCTTCGTCTTGCGGCCGAGCACGTCGAAGAGCTCATTGTCGCACATGAAATTCATGAACTTCGCTGTCTCCGGCGAGAGCTCGTTGTACATTTTCCGGCCGGCCATAAGGATCTGCTCCGGCGTGCCGATCGGGTTCGGATTTCCGTCCGGGAGATACACGCCCTCATCGATGTAGGTGAGATGCGGAAGGCCCAGCTTCTGTCTGCGCATTTCATTCAGGTCCTGGCAGAGCGGAACCCAGTCCTGCTTTACCTGCTTGCGGAATTCCTGGATGTCGGAGCGGCCGTAGCAGTTCCGCATCATGCGCGCGTAGCCGAGCGGCAGGTAGTTCTCATACCCCATGAGCTCACCCTGCTTCGTGCGGTTCTTCACGAGCTTGTCATAGATGTCATCGAACTCCTCCGCGTGCTCCGCAAAGAACCCGCTGTACAGGTCCCACGCTTTCTTTCGCACCTCGCGGCTCCTGTTGTTGAGGTATGGGGAGAGAAGCGATAGGTTCAGCGTCTCGCCGTTCCAGTCAAGCTTCGCCGTCGCGAGGATCCTGTTGTAGTCATCCTGCAGCCGATTCTCCTCCTGCATCAGCGGAATCAGCTTCTCATCGACCGACTTCATCGCAAGCTCGATATTCTTAAATGCAACCTTCCCGATCCGCATTTCGAGGTACGGACGGAACCTTGACTCGTAGAGCTTCCGCTGCCAGGCGACAACAAGGTTCCGGAACACCGGCGCGTTCTCATCATAGAACTTCTGCTCCGCCGCGTAGAACTCGTCCGTCATGTCGATATCGTGGCGAATCTCGGCGATCGTCATTTCCGTCATGACATGGTCTGTGAGCTTATAATATTTTTTGTGAAGCTCAAACTGCTCCTCGCCTGACTTTGCCGCGTCAAATGCACGGCCCATCTCCGCGAACTCTGTCTTCAGCTTCTCAAAGTCAACCCTTGTGTAGGGCATGTCTGAAAATTTCATGTGGCTGTTCTCTCCTTTCGCAGCGTCATAGCCTGTATACTACAGTTTTCAAGGCATCCGAGATTACACGCAGTCGTGAATATCAGAGCGGTGTCGGGCAGACTCCGCCATCTCTCAAGATGATTTTCGAGCTCCTTCTTTTAAAGTGTCCTCATCGCTCCTGATTTCACTGACTGCTTCCAAGATCCGATTGCGTGCGAACTGTAGTTATGTCACGCGGTAGCGCTTCCTGCGGCGCCTCACCCGCTTGCCGGGGTGCGCGGCCTTCCGGTAAGCCAGGATCTCATCCCCGATCGTCGTGTAGTCGCGCTCAAAGAGCTCTCCCGAAATCTGCTGCCTGAGCGTCTCCTCCGGCACGCGCTCGAGTATCTTCTTAGCGACGTCCGCCTTGCTGAGGTACTTATAAGCCGGCATTGCGTCGAGCGCCTGGATGTGCGCAAGCTCCGGCCTCCAGAGGATGCTGATCTTCTTCTCCGGCTCCATGTTCGGGTTTATCTTCGGATGACGGAGCATGTAAAAGTCGAGGAGTAGATCCTTACTTCCATTTTCAGCAAAGTTCAAATCACCCGTCGCTCCGTCCCTGTCGTCTTCGAAGGCCGGCGCATCCACTGCCTCGACCGTGATAATCCCCCAGTAGGGCGGCACGTGCTCCTCGATATGCATCGCGTGTCTCGTTCCGACCACCACGAAATTCATATCGTAGTACATGTCATAATTCTTCACCTGCCCTGCAAGCCTTGCGTATGTGTCGGCGTCGCTCTTGATCTCGATCCCGCAGATCTTATCCGGCATGACCATCACGGCGTCCGCCCTCGCGCGGCCGCTCATTTTCTCCTCGATGATACGGATACGCCCGTACGTCTTCTCAAGGAAGTCAAAGAGCGGCCCGCGGATGTCCTTATCGTGCAGTACATGTTCTGAAAATGAATGGCTGTCTGGCACCTGTGCCTTCCTCCCGCGCTTTATATAAGTTTCTTGCGCTTACAGTATAAAGGCTCTGAACAGATGTTTCAATGCAGGAATTCCTTCATCCACACGGTCATCTCACCCTCACCGCGGTTGTTCCAACAGAAATACGGGACAGCACGAAGCGGGACTTCGACAAATGCCGGTTTTCGCTCTGCGTACAATGCACCGTCGGACCATGCATCTTCCCGAAGTCGTCTGCCGGATGCCTCAAGAACGACGCAGCCGCCGAATAAATCTGATTTCACAGCCTTCACCGGCTTTTCCGCATCAAGATAGATTTCCGACAGATTCTTTCCATTGTCAATTTCCTCGAGGCAGTATACAAGAGGTCCTCTCTGCAGGCAGACCTTCCCACAGTCGGCCCGTACATTCGGATTCGCACGAAGAATCCGCACAGGAAGCGAGCATGTCATCTCCACAGTCATATCATACGGAATACGGATCTCTGCATAGCCGTTTCTGACAGGACACACGCTTTGTTCTTCGAAGCTTTCCGGTCCTGCGCAAGACATCTCGAGCAGCTCATTTTTCTCCATCTGACATCCAGACAAATTCTGACTTATGGTTAATCCCCGATTTCCTGCAGTGATCTGTATATTCTCTGCATAATCCGGGATCCGCAGATAGAGCGTTATCCCTTCCTCCGGTACATCTGCAAATGAAATCCGATACTGCCCTTCGTACGGGAATCGCGACTCTGACGTGATCGTCACGCATTTTCCGCCTAGGTCTGTCTTCATGCTCCCGCCGATAAATAGATTCACATAAACAGAGAAATCATCAAGCATCACAGCATACTGACCGAGTGACGCGAGTGTCCGCGCAATATTCGGCGGGCAGCATGCAACTCCAAACCACTTCTGGCGAACCGGCTTCACATGCTCCCGCGATGTACGCGGAAGGCACGCGTCCGGCCAGACCTCGAGCGGATTCACATAGAAAAAACTCTTTCCGTCAAGAGCAACCCCCGCAAGGACTGTATTGTAAAGTGCTCTCTCGACAGTATCCGCGTATTTTGCCTCCCTCGTGATCCGCGCCATCCGGATACCGAACATCATGAGACCGACAGACGCGCATGTCTCCGAATAATTGCAGTCATTCGGCAGATCATAGTCCGTTGTGAACCGCTCAAGCATCCCTGACGAACCGACGCTCCCTGTCACATACATCTGACGGCGCGTTGCATCATCCCAGAGTCTCCGGCAGGCATCAAGGAGAGTCTCATCGTGATATGCCTCTGCAAGATCTGCCATCGCACTGTAGAGATACATCGCGCGAACTGCGTGCCCCTCCGCGTGCGTCTGCTCCCGCACAGGCCGGTCCGACTGCGAATACGCCGGATCATAGGGATCAAACTCAGGAAAAATATGACGAAATCCCGGACGCTTCATTTCCCGAAGAAACCAGTTCTCACCAGTTCCGCGCGTGTCCACAAAATATTTCGCGAGGTCCCGGTATTTCTCCTCTCCCGTCACATCCGCGAGCCGGATCAAGCCGATTTCAACCTCCGGATGCCCCGGATAGCTATGCATTTTTCCTTTCTCCGGTCCAAACGTCTCACACAAAAGATCAGCAAGACGTGCCGCCGCATCGAGGAGCTTTCTCTTCCCTGTGCCCTGATAGTACGAGACAGCAGCCTCCATCATGTGGCCCGCCGTGTAGAGCTCATGTCCCTCGCACAGATTTGTCCAGCGCTTTTCCGGCTCTTTAATAATGAAATACGTATCAAGATATCCATCCTTCTGCTGTGCCCGGCAAATGAGATCAATCGCTGCGTCGGCGCGCGCCTCAAGCTCCGGATCATCCGTAACCGCCAGTGTGTCGCCCACGGCCTCAAGCCACTTGGCGATGTCCGTGTCCTGAAAAACAGCGCCGTAGAATTCTCCATTCTTGTCTCCTGCCGCAATTCTGAAATTATCCAGGCAGTGAGACGGCTCCGCGTCCGGAATCTGATCGTTCATGCATTTCCACTGGTACGGAATGATCGCATCATGCACGAGGCGGACCCGTTCCGACCAGAAGCCGTCGCAGATATGGACCTGTTTCAATTCCGGCGCTCTCAATTTTTTCATCCTGTTCTCCTTATATAAATTTGGCGCGCCGGGGTATCCCGCGGCGCGTCTTATTAATCAGTTGTTTTTGTTTCTAACTGCATCTGTGCAGGCACAGTGCATCTCTCCTGCCTCTTCGATAAATTTGCTGTCAGCGAAGTCTTTTATCTCTTCCCGAGACGGATCACATTCCAGGAAGCCTTGTGAAGAACACCTGTCAGAGCGCCATCTTCAACCTTTGTGTCGTTTGAGAGAGACGGCTTCACATTCTCCTTCGCGGAGCTATTCACTGCATTCAGATCATCATTTTCAAGGACAATGTGCTCAAGAAGCTTCATGTCGCCAAAGCTCCGGATATCGACATTGATGTCGACATCCTTGTCAAGGGTACGGTTTACCGCAAAGAGCGTCAGCTCTTCATTTTCCTCGTTGTAGACCGGAACATAGACGACGTCGGTGACCTCATCATGACCGCTCGTCGCATGCTCTGTCACATGCGCAGACGGCTGCAGGACAACGCCGCGTCCGAATGTTGATGCATGCATGAACGGATAGAAAATCGTCTGCTTCCAGGAAGCGCCTCCATCCGGATCGGTCATAATCGGCGCAATGACATTGACAAGCTGCGCGAGGCAGGCGATCTTCACGCGGTCCGCATGCTTCAGCAGTGTGATCATGAGAAGGCCGACCATCAACGCATCCTCGAAGGTGTAGACGTCCTCGAGAAGTCTCGGATGATGCTGCCACGGATGGTTCTTCGTGATATCGTCGTCCGCTGCATTGCTGTGGAACCAGACATTCCACTCATCGAAGCTCAAGTTAATGTCCTTCTTTCCGCGCTTCTTTGCCTTCACGAAATCGCAGGTCGCAATGACTGTACGGATAAAGCGGTCCATGTCATCCGAGCAGGCGAGATAATCGGTCGTGTCACCGCTGCGGTTGCCATAGTAAGAGTGGAGCGACACATAGTCGACATAGTCATAGGTTCTCTCGAGCGTCGTCGCCTCCCACTGCGGGAACGTCGGCATCTCAATCGAAGAGCTTCCGCAGGAGACGAGCTCGATCGACGGGTCGATCAGCTTCATTGCCTTCGCAGTCTCCTCAGCGAGACGTCCATACTCCTCCATCGTCTTGCCGCCGAGCTGCCACGGACCGTCCATCTCATTGCCAAGGCACCAGACCTTGATGTTGTACGGGTCCTTGTCGCCGTGCGCAATTCGGAGATCCGAATATTTTGTACCTGACGGATGATTGCAATACTCAAGGAGATTGCATGCATCCGCGATGCCGCGTGTTCCGAGGTTCACAGCCATCATCACGCTCGAATCCGCTTTCTTTGCCCATTTGCTGAACTCATTAATACCGACCTGGTTCGACTCCGTGCTCTTCCATGCAAGCTCGAGCCGCTCCGGCCGCTTGTCCTTCGGACCAACCGAATCCTCCCAGAAGAAATTCGAGACAAAGTTTCCGCCCGGGTACCGAACGATCGGGACCTTCAATTCTCTGACCAGATCAATCACGTCCTTCCGGAATCCCATCTCATCAGAGAGCGGATGGCCCGGCTGATAGATGCCGTCGTATACGGCTCTTCCAAGGTGCTCAATAAAGGATCCGAAAATTCTCTCGTCTACGTCCGCGACACGGTAATCCCTGTCGAGGACCATCTTCAGGCTGCCTCTTTTAGTTTCCATATCAAGTCTCCTTATTCTTGTATAAAAGTCACATCAGCGTGTCTTTATTCTCTGCAAAATACCCGCCGGTTAAAGACCGCTGTAATTCTCTTCATTGCCGGAATCGGAACACCGGTGCCCCATTCTTATCCCATGTTACCGGCATGAGCATTGCATGACGGTTCGGGTTATAGAGCGGATCTCCAACGATTTCCTTTTCTGTTCGTGCATGAAACACCATGACCGGATTTCCATTCTCATCTACTGTAAATGAATTGTGCCCCGGCCCGTAAATTCCAAGCTTTTCATTCGAAGCAAGGACCGGTCTTCCGGATTTCTGCCAGCTTGCCGGATCGAGCAGGTCGCTTTCCTCTGACGCAGTCAGCATACCCATGCAGTATGCCGGACCTGTATCGCTCGCCGAATATGTCAAATAGATTTTTCCTGCATGCTTGATGACGGCGGGTCCTTCATTTACCCAGAAGCCGTGGCGTTCCCACTCGTAATCCGGCGTTGTAATCAGCTCCTGCACAGTCTTCAGCCGATTAGCCGATTCCATCTTCGCAATGTAGAGATTTGAAATCTGCTTTCCGCTGCCGACCTTCTCTGCCCAGACATAATACCATTCCCCTCTGTGGCGGAACACCGTGGCATCAAGAGAAAACTGGGTAAATGAAAACTCATCTTCCGCCGCAGCTTTCATAGGACCAAGCTCGATCCATGGATCGCGTATCGGATCATCTCCCAGGCACTCCAGCACATACGGCCGGATCTTCCAGATGTCGTTGATATCACCCCCGGCAAAGTATATATGCCATTTGCCGAACGTCCTGTGGAGCTCCGGCGCCCAGATATGAACGCTCATCGGGCCGCTCTTATGCTTGTGCCAGATCTCCTTCTCCGGTGCGTTCCGAAGGCCCTCCAGGGTCTCTGCATTTCGCAGGACAATGCCGTCATAGGCAGGAACAGAGGCCGTAAAATAATAGGTTCCATCTTCCGCCCGCGTCACGAACGGATCCGCGCGCTGCGCGATAAAGATTCGTTCATCCATTGTTTTACTCCTTTACCGCTCCCGCTGTCATACCTTCGATAAAGTATTTCTGGAAGGCAATGTACAAAATGAGAATCGGGATGATAGAGAAGAATGCACCGGAAATCAGAAGGCTGTAGTTATCACCGTACGGATTGATCAGCGTGTTGAGACCAAGCGTCAGTGTGTATTTATCCGAAGAACGGATGACGAGCAGCGGCCACATGTAGTTGTTCCACGCATTCATACCGTTCAAAATCGCCATCGCCGCAAATGCCGGCTTCATAATCGGCACGATCAGCTTGAAGAAAATCCCGTACTCTGTCGCTCCGTCGATCCGTCCCGCCTCAATCAGCGATTTTGGCATACCAAGCAGATACTGACGGAAGAAGAAAATCGTCGAAGCATGTGCCATGAATGGCAGTACAATCGCCGCATAATTATCCATCATGCCCCAGTCTGTCATCTGCTTGTAAAGCGGGAGCATGATGACTTCGAACGGAACGGACATAATCGCAAGAACCAGAATAAACAGAACGTTCTTGAACTTGAAGTCATAAGCCGCGAAGCCGTATGCGACGAACGCACTGACAAACAGAGTAGCAATAACTGTGATAATTGTCAGGATCATGCTGTTCCGGAACCAGATCCAGTAATCATGGTGTCCGAAGAACAAAAGCTTATAGTTGGAAAGGCTCCACTCTTTGAAGTTCAGCGTGAGGTTCAGCCCATACTGAAGGAGTTGCTCGCCCGGTTTAAAGCTTGCGATGAAGAGTGCATAAATCGGAAGGATAATCAGAATCGCAAGAATCGTGAAGAGAACAATAAGTCCAATCGTCCCGCCGATATCGTGCTTTGTCTTGCTTCCTGCCTTTATAGCAGCAGTACGTGCCATATCACTCATCCTCCTTATCGAATGTCCCAGTCAGCTTCAGCTGTACCAGGTTGACAATCATGACCATGACCAGAAGGACAATACCAACAGCGCATGCGTAGCCCATATTCCGCTTCTCAATGCCCTGCCGATACAGATATCCGACGATCGTAAGACCGATATTGTTCGGCGAATTGTTGCCCTTCCACAGCATGAAGCTCTCAAGGAACATTGACAGTCCTGCATAGATACTGATCGTGAGGACATACACTGTCGTCGGCTTAACGAGCGGAACCGTAATGGATTTGAACTGCTGCCACTTGCTTGCGCCGTCGATCTCAGCCGCCTCATAGAGGTCCGTCGGAATCGCCTGAATACCAGCCAGGAAATACATAATATTAACGCCGGTCCATCTCCAGCAACAAAGGAGAAGAAGAGCAAAATACGCTGTGTCTCCGCGCCGAAGCCATCTGATCGGCGCATGTCCGAAAAAGCCAATGACCTGATTCATCAGTGCCTGATCTGATTCACCGAACATCAGACGAAAAACTGTACCTGCGACAACGACTGATGTCAGGGCCGGTATAAAGTAAATCGACTTATAGACGTTCGGATGCTTCATCAGCTTCGAATTGAGAAGTGTCGCAAAAAGGAGTGGGAACGGAATCAGCAGAATTAGTGTGCCGATCATGTACTTAACGCTGTTCAGAACAGCCTTATAAAAAATAGCATCGGTGAACAGACGCTTGTAATTATGAAGTCCCGTCCATTCGTCCTGAAGGACATTCTGGAAGCTGAGCAACACACCATTAACAATAGGTCCAATCCAGAATAGAGCGACCGTCAGTACAAACGGAAGAATGAACACATACGGTGCTGCCTTTTTGGAATAGAATACTTTCTTGATCATTTCTTTCTCTCCATGAGACACATTGAGCGCGCACCGCCAATCGCGGAGCGCGCTCATGGTACGAAAAGCATTTTCTGTCCGATTTTACGGACGGATATCAACTGTCAAGTTCGTTTTCAAGCTGCTGCTGCGCGTCATCGAGTTCCGACTTGACGTCCGCGCCGTTCTCAAAGATGTTCGTAAGAACCTGTGTGCAGAAGATATTGTTGATCGAAGGTGCTGATGATTCAGACAGACTCTTCAGAGAGCCGATGCTGTCCTGCATCTGAAGGAGTGCATCAAATGGCTTCGTATTGAAGAACTGGACAAATTTGTTGTCCGGGTTCTGTGTCAGGCTCGTATCAGTCCAGACCGATGTATTGACCGGATCAAATCCAAGAACATTCCAGACCTCCTCATTTGCTTCCGGAGACAGCTTGATAAATGCCATGACCTTAGCTGCGAGATCTGCGTGCGGGCTGCTTGCGATAACGGCTGTTCCTGTGCCGCCGCCACCGATTGTCCATGTCGCGTCATCATCGCCGAACTTCGGAACAGGAGCAATTGCGATCTTCCCCTTCAGATCTGTCATATAAGACGTGAAACGGGATGTCTGCCAGAACGGCATGATCTGAACTGCATAAGTACCGTCGTTATAATACGGATACGCCTCTTCGTTATCCGGCTGGCCGCCAGGAACAACTCCGAGAGCGCCTGCGTCCTGCATATCCTTGATATACTTGAGAACCTCTACAACCTTGTCATTGTTCACATCGACCTTGCCGTCAGCATCGACATAATCGCCGCCCTTCTGTGCGAGCATCAGGTTGACCATCCACATAGCTGTTGTCTCAGCAGTTGCGAATTCCTTACCTGTTGCATTATGATACTTGATGCCTGCCTCTTTGAAATCGTCCCAGGTCTTGATTGTCGTGTAATCAATGCCCGCCTTCTGAAGAAGCTCTGTGTTGTAGAAAGCAACTGTTGTACCGACATGTGTCGGAAGTCCGTAATACTTGCCGTTCTTGGAATAGATATCAAGTCTTGACTGAACAACATTGTCTTTATATGGCTCGATGACATCTGTCAGATCGCGAAGCTTGATGTCCTTATCTGATGTGAAGGACGGGAACTTGCCAAGCTCAATATCTGCGATATCCGGTGCTCCCTTGCCCGACTCAAGTGCAAGAGAAAGCTTGTTGTGCATATCGTCATACTGCATGTTGGAAAGGACCAGCTTGACTTTCTCGTCAGGGTGCTCCTTGTTCCACTTTTCTGCCATTGTTGTGTAGAATTCCTGATGGAGCTCAATGAATGTCCATACATTCAGTGTTGTGTAATCACCATCAACACTCATAGTCGTCTGTCCGCCGGCATCATCGCCAGAGACTACAGATCCTGTGTTGCTGCTCTTTGATGATGACCCACAGCCGGACAGCATACCGACCGCCATCGCCGCTGACATCAGCAGGGCTACCAGTTTTTTCCTCATAATATTCCTCCTTTTCCTCTGTTTCCGTCTCCTTTTGATTTTCTAAACGGTTTTCACATCCGCCTGTATCCTCCGTACAGGCACCTGCCATGGCTTTTGGTGAAACGTTTATTCAACTGTTATTCGATTCTTCGGATATTTTGTGTGGTTGAATCGTTTAACTTTGTTTGATGATGCTATCATATACCTGATTTTCTCCAATATCAACCCTATTTTAAACGATCAACCAACAAATTTAAACGGTTAACTTTGTGCAGTTTTCACAAGTCAAATTCAGAGTATAAAAAAGCTGCCCGGCATACGCCAGACAGCAGAAATCTCTCTTCTTGGAATCTCGAAAAGTTCACTCTAATTTTGTTTCCTGCATCTTCAGGTTCTCTTCCGTCGGTATTTTCTCCTGTACGACCTCCATATCTCCACCATGCAAAATTTCCTTCTGCGCAGGTTCTGCACCTGCCGCGCTTACAGCCTGATCTTCAAGCTCCGGATCTCTTTCATTCCCATGAACAGGCAGCTCATTTCCGATAAGCTTGTCTTGCACTTCATTCTCTGAAGCAGTACCGCGTATGTCTGCGACAGACGCTCTCTCGACCAAATTGCACGGTACAGAGCAGACCAGGGGCTCATTTTCCAGTTCGATCTCACCATTCAACATGCCGAGCACGACCTCACTCGCCTTATAGCCGATATCGTGGAGCGGCAGACGTACGGTTGTAAGCGGCGGCTTGTAGTACGAGGACAGCATCCGGTCATCATAGCCGGCGACTGATATATCTGTTCCTGCCTTTATATGAAGCTCATCGAGCCGGTCGTAGACACCGCCCGCCATAAGGTCGTTCATACAGAAAATCGCCGTCACATTCTCCCGCAGAAGTTCATCCGTGTGTGCATAGCCGGATGCTCTCTCCCAGTCACCATTCACGACAAGCTGCGGCAGAAACGGAACGTGGTACTGATACAGTGCCTTCTGAAGCCCCATAAGACGCGCCTGCGCATGAAGTGAATCCGGCTTTCCTGTGATCACGCCGATCCGCCTGTGACCGTGCTGAATCAGATTTTCCATCACAGAAAATGCACCGCTCACATCATCGACAACTACTGACGGGATTTTTTTGCTCTGCGTGTAGCCGTAGGCCATGACGGTTGGAACCGGAATGTCCTCGGGAAGACATTTCAGGATGCGCTCATGTGCCGCAACATAAATGATGCCGGCGACCTGCATATTGAGGAGCTTTCGGATATTTTCGCGGAGCTTGTCATAGTACCAGTCCTCATAGTAATAGGTGTCGTTATACTTCTTGAAGAGCCGCAGATTAATGAGGAGAATCTGATAATCCATGCGCTCGCAGTAGTCCGTGATTCCGTCAACAACATCCGGAATACTGAAGATCGTCATATCCTCAACAATAACACCGATATTTTTTGTCTTCTTCGTCTTCAGCTGCCGCGCCGCCGCGTTCGGCGTGTAGTGCATTTCCTTTGCCGTCTTCAGAACGAGCTCTGTCGTCTTCGCACTCGCCTTTCCCTTCCCGTTCAGAATATAGGAAACAGTCGCGACCGATACGCCGCAGGCCTTCGCGATCTCCTTGATTGTCGTCATAGCGCTGCTTCCTCCTTTCTTTTACCCAGAATAGATATTATCATATTAACCGTTTAACCTGGTGAATGCAATGGACTTTTCTGCCATTCTGTCGTCATAGTGGCATCGTTTTCCTACTCTTTAACCACAGTTAACCTACCGATTTACTTCCCTGATCGCACAACACTTGATCTGTGCTATAGTAGATGTGTACAATTCCTGTTACGCGCATAGGGAGATATGACTATGATGTACCCGTTTCTGACTTTGGATGACGAAACCGAAATCGTCCATTCGGACATGCAGCCTGATGGACGAGTCAAAGTATATATGGAGCGTCCGGACGCGAAAGATGGCTTCCACCATGCAACATGCTGGCTTCCTGACTGCCAATGGGAAGATATTTACGGATTTTCCAAAGACGACATTGCGCGGTTCCAGGAAATGATCGCAGCAAAGGTAATAAAATGAAATCTCTCAAAACTTTATTTCTTACTTTCCTTAAGATCGGTGCCTTCACGTTCGGCGGCGGCTACGCGATGATCGCGCTCCTGACCGCCGAGTTTGTCCAGAAGAAGCAGTGGCTCACGAG
>Ga0256405_10001724_pt1 | contig 56896 bp, 42 predicted proteins | sample RumenRJG_02DNA_FD_189096 | JGI IMG/M metagenome (GOLD analysis project Ga0256405, IMG submission 189096) | Bovine rumen microbial communities from Lethbridge, Alberta, Canada - RJG_02 | ecosystem: Host-associated > Mammals > Digestive system > Stomach > Rumen | place: Canada: Alberta... | reverse complement strand
AGCCTAAGCCACAGCAGCCAGGCGGTCAGTTTGGTGGACAACCACAGCCAGGCCAGCAGCCACAGGGCGGCCAGTTTGGTGGACAGCCACAGCAGCTAGGCGGCCAGTTCGGTGGACCAAAGCCACAGCAGCCGCAAAGCGGTCAGTTTGACGGACTAAAGCCACAAGGCGGTCAGTTCGGTGGACAGCCACAGCAGCCACAAGGCGCAAATCCATATGCTCAGCAGAGTAAGCCAACTCCAGGTATGGTATATAATGATGCACCTGCAGGTGGATCAAACTCATTTGGCCAGCCAGGTCAGCCGGGACAGCCGGGTGGACCGGGAGCTCCAAAGGGACCACAGCCTCCAAAGAGTGGCGGACCTAACATGGGTCTTATCATAGGAATCGCAGCTGGTGCAGTTGCACTGATCGGTATTATTATCGCTGTAATCCTAATGCTTGGTGGAAAGAATATAAAGGGCGCTGAAGAGGCATCACTTGGATTCGTTCAGGCATATAGTGATCTTGATTTTGAGACTATGCAAAGCTATGTTCCAGAAGAAATAGCTGATGATGAAGATTACGAGTTTAATGAAGAAGATACAGAAGAAATGACAGATCTTCTGAAGTCATTTGGTTTTGAGCTTAAGGATCCTGAGATTGTTGAGTCAGAGAGACTTGATCCTAAGGCTACAGCTAAGGAAATGAATGACAAGTTCGAGACAAGCTTTAAGTTCAAGAATGCTGCAAGAGTAGTTGTTGATGCTACTATGAGCGTAACATTTTTCGGTGAGACAAAAGAGGAAGATGTTGAGTTCGAGTTCACTTGTGGTAAGATCGGTGGAAAATGGTACATCGTTGACTGTGAAGATAACTCAGATGAAGTATTTGAGGAAGAAGAGGAAGAAGTTGAGGATGATACAGAAGCTTCTATAGATAATACAGATGACGAAGCTACAGATGATGAAGCTACAGATGATGATGCTGAGCTTGTCGATGAAGATATCGAGGGTGATCCAAGCTCAAATGGCGAGAGCGATTCTGATGAGGTTGGAAGCATGGCTGAAATCATCGGTCTTAATACTGCAGAGAGCCATGTAGTTGCTGCTCCTGAAGGCGTTCCAGATGATTATAAGCAGATGACATTCTCATTTGAGGGAACTACTCATACATTACCATTCTCACTTAAGGAACTCGATTCTAATTGGGTACTAAATGAGGATTACTTCTACAAGGATGATGAGGAGCTTGAGCCAGGTGAAGATTCATCATCTAATTCACATGAGAATTCTAACTATGATGAGTGGTTTGATCTGTATGTCGCAACATGTAATCCTACAGACCAGACTCTTGCATATGCTGATACATATGTAAATGAGTTCGACGCTGACATTGATTACTGCGATTCAGACAATTATCCAGAACTCATTCTTTCAAAGGGTATCACATGGCATTCATCACTTCAGGATATATACGATGCTTATGGCGAACCAAGTAGCATTTACATGGGTTATGATAACTCATACGTATATCTGTATTACTATATAGATGAGTATGGTTTCGATGAGCTGACACTTGAGGTAAGCTTTGAGAAGGGACTTACTAGAATAGAGTACGATAACTGGAATTGGGATAAGTAATCCATAGACACTAGCAAGACCTCTGCAAGCTCAAAGCTGCGGAGGTCTTTTTAGATGTATCTGGCTTGTGAAATGAGGCTCAGAGACTATAGGAGATAAAGCTATGGCTGACATTTTAGAGTATTTGGACTGGCGTGGAGATATACCATTTGACGTTGATCCTTTTAATGATGTGGATAACTTAATACTTGCGCAGATTGCCTATACGGATTTTGAAGGCGTAATGACACAGGATGAGGAACTTCCTATAGAAGAAGCTGCGGGGTTATACTTCAACATTCATACGGAAGAAGAGGTTATGGCTCGCGATACATTTTTCAAGTGTGCTCCTCTGGTTCTCAGGAAGGCGTCGGAGTGCAGGCGTTTTCAGGGGACGACTGTTGGACGATATATCAATATGATTAGTCCTGACCGTGAGGAACAATATTCAGCAGTTACTTATCGCCTGCCAGATGGAGTGTGTTACGTTGCATTTAGAGGCACTGATAACACCATCGTGGGCTGGAAGGAAGACTTTAATCTTACATTTATGAATGAGACTGCTGGGCAGCGTCGCGCGGTGGAATACGTAAATTACTATTTTAAGGATACAGACGAACGCCTGATTCTCGGTGGTCATTCCAAGGGCGGTAACTTCGCGGTTTATGCAGGAGCCTTCTGCGAGCAAAATGTCCAGAATAGGATCATAAATGTATATTCCAACGATGGTCCTGGGTTCAGAGATGAGATACTGGCGAGGGATGGCTACAAGCGAATCTTGCCGAGAGTGGTCAGCATACTGCCTGAGGAAACTATAGTCGGAGTGCTTCTGTCAAATGAGTACGAAAACCATATCGTGAAGAGCTCGGCGAAGGGTATCAATCAGCATGATCCTATGACCTGGCAGGTCTATGGAAATGGATTTGTTGAGGAGGAGCACCGAAGCGAGAGCAGTCATCTCATCGATAAGACTATGATGAAATGGCTTGCTACTATGAATGACGAGGACCGAGCTGCATTTACGGATTCTCTTTTCTCGACGATTGAGTCCACAGGAGTTACGACACTTCATGAAGTAAGTGAGGGAGGTCTCAAAACTATAGCCGAACTCATGAAGTCTCTGAAGAATATGGCGCCTGAGAGGCAGCAGGAGTTTTCTGCCAGCGTGAAGCGACTTCTTAAGATTGGCAGCGAGCTAGCTGTGAAGGATGTGAAGAGCAAGGCGAGACTTCCGAAGATAGAACGTATGGTTGATAGAAAGACTGAGCTTAGAAAGACGATGAAGGATATCCGAGGCAGTCTTACTGAGACTGAACTCGCGGAGTATTCTCATAGTATATGTGAGACGGTGAGAGGTCTCAGAGCGTATGAAGAGGCTGATATCGTGCTTGCTTATATGAGTATAGGCAGTGAGGTTCGTGTACAGGAGCTGATAAACTCTGCGCGAGCTGACGGCAAGAGAGTCTATATTCCGAAGGTTATAAGCAAGAAGGAAATGAGATTTTACCTATATGATGGTAAGTTCACGAAGGGCAGCTTCGGTATCAAGGAGCCTAAGAATACGAGTGATATGAAAATGTATGACGCGGAGCTGGAGCATCTCTTAGGTGAGAACAGACGTACACTTGTGATAGTGCCGGCACTTGCTTTCGATATCGAGAAGAATCGTCTCGGATATGGTGGTGGATATTATGACCGCTTCTTCGAGAAGGTGGAAGGGTACCCAGTTTCATTTGTGGCTGTAGGCTTTGACTGCCAGATCATCGACAGCATTCCGACGGAGCCAAATGATAAGAAACCCGAGATGATTGTTACAGAGAATCGTATAATTACCTAAATGGTCACAACATATTCTTAAAACGTCACAATATAACCCCTTTTTTTCTAGGGGAAGTTGTGGTACAATAGCAAATTGCGGGGTTTTGTCGTTATAGTAAGCGATATTTCCGCGAAGTATAGTCACTGTTAATTAATAAATTGTAGGAGGCGTATTAATGGTTACTGCAGTAGTAGGTGCTAACTGGGGAGACGAAGGAAAAGGAAAGATAACAGACATGCTGGCTGAGAAGGCCGACATCGTCATAAGATTTCAGGGAGGAGCAAATGCTGGTCATACAATCATTAACGATTATGGCCGTTTCGCACTTCATACACTTCCATCGGGAGTTTTCTATGACCATACAACAAGTATCATAGGAAATGGTGTAGCTCTTGATATCCCTAAGCTTTTTAAAGAGATTAAGTCTATCGAGGACGGCGGTGTTCCAACACCTAAGATTCTCGTGTCTGACAGAGCACAAATGGTAATGCCATATCACGTTCTTCTTGATTCATATGAGGAGGAGAGACTTGCTGGTGCGTCCTTCGGATCAACAAAGTCGGGTATCGCTCCATTTTACTCAGATAAATATGCTAAGATCGGTTTCCAGGTTTCTGAGCTCTTCGAAGATGAGAAGACACTGAAGGAGAAAATCGAGCGAGTAATAGCGCAGAAAAATGTGCTCTTAGAGCATTTGTATCATAAGCCACTCCTTACAGTTGATGAAGTATATGCGACTCTTATGGAGTATAAGCAGATGGTTGAGCCATATGTTGCCGATGTTTCTGCATTTTTATATCAGGCTATGAAGGATGGCAAGAATGTTCTTCTTGAGGGACAGCTTGGTTCAATGAAGGATCCTGACCACGGTATCTACCCTATGGTTACTTCTTCTTCAACACTTGCTGGTTACGGTGCAATCGGTGCTGGTATCCCTCCATATGAGATTAAGAAAGTTGTTACAGTTTGTAAGGCTTACTCAAGTGCAGTTGGTGCTGGTGAGTTCGTAAGTGAGATCTTCGGAGAAGAGGCTGATCTTCTTAGAACACACGGTGGTGACAAGGGTGAGTTTGGTGCGACAACAGGTCGTCCACGTCGTATGGGTTGGTTCGACTGTGTTGCATCTAAGTATGGCTGCCGTCTTCAGGGAACAACAGATGTTGCATTTACAGTTCTTGATGCACTTGGATATCTTGATGAGATTCCAGTATGTGTTGGCTATGAGATAGATGGCGAAGTTACAACGGACTTCCCTGTTACAACAAAGCTTAAGAAGGCTAAGCCAGTACTTAAGGTTCTTCCAGGATGGAAGAGCGATATCCGTGGCATAACAAAGTATGAGGATCTTCCTGAGAACTGCCGCAACTACATCGAGTTCATCGAGAAGGAAATCGGCTTCCCTATTACTATGATAAGTAATGGACCAGGCCGTCACGAAATAATCTATAGATAATTAGAATGAGTCACTTATTACCTCCGACGTAAGGGTGACTCATTTTTGAGTCACCCCTACGTCGGACGTGCAAAGTGACTCATTTTGTTCTGGGTTTTGTTTGGTATATGAGAAGGAGGAGTGTATGCATCAGTTTAAGTTACCATACCATCTTATAGTTGATGATGGGATATTCAGCAGGGTTCCAGAGGTTATGGAGGATGTGCTTCCAGGACTTTCTGAGAAGAAAACAATTTTAGTTACAGAGGAAAATCTGAAGGGAATCTTCGAAAATCACATTGCGGCGATTGAGAAGAGTTTTCCTAACAGCGAGCTTTATCTTATTCAGTCAGCAAGCTACGATAATGCGGTGGCGCTGGCCAAGTATATAACGATGAATGATATTCACACGGTTATTGGATTTGGCGGTGGCACGGTTCTCGATCTTGCCAAGTTCGCGGCTTTCGTCAGCAAGGCAAAGCTTATATCGCTTCCAACTACCATCAGCAACGACAGTCTTGCGTCACCAGTTGCCGTTCTTGGCACAGAGGGCAAGGCTCGCAAGTCATTTAAATGTACCATTCCGCATGCAATCTTAGTCGATGCGTCGGTCATAATGAGTGCGCCTGACAGGCAGCTTCTTGCCGGAATCGGTGATACCGTGAGCAAGTACACGGCGCTCAACGACTGGAAGATAGCGCATATCGCAGGCAAGGACTACGTTGACGATTTTGCATATATGATATCAAAAATGGCATTTAACTCCATCGCATATAATGACATGAAGGAGCTTAAGAGTGTCGACTTCATCAAGCGTCTCACGCAGGCTCTCGTAATGGGCGGACTTGCTATGGAGATTGCGGGAACCTCCCGTCCAAGTAGTGGATCAGAGCATCTCTTCTGCCACGCGCTTGAAGAGAACTTCGCTGATAAGGTAAATGTACCGCACGGAATCGCAGTTGCTATGGGAAGCTACGGTGCGTGCAAGTTCCAGGAGAGAAATATCGCTAAGATCACACGTATCATAAAGGCGTACGATCTCCCAGTAGTTCCATCAAGCTGGAACATCACTGAAGACATCTTCGTAGGTGCATGGCAGAGCGCGGCAGCGACACGTGCAGACCGATATACAATCCTAAATGAGACTGACCTCTCGACAGAGCGTCTGTCAAAACTCTACTATGAGATGGAAGACGTTTTCGCAAACTAATAAGAATTCTAGATGAGTCAAAATGAGTCACTTGTTACGTCCGACGTAGAGGTGACTCATTTTTGAGTCAGCCTCTACGTCGGACGTGCAAAGTGACTCATTGTGTTATTTGCGATTTTACGTTACAATACACATGGAGATGGTAGGTAATAAGAGGGGTAACTATATTGGGTGAGTATACTGGGACTTTTGATATAGATGATCTAATCAGTGTTGTAGTAAATGTATGGGGAAATGTCTTTCTCCTTGTTATGATCTTTTCTTTATATGTCGGAAAGATTAAAGATCGGAATAACAAGTCTATAAGGAATATATCGATTCCTTATACAAATGAGATTCTATGTTTTTATTCATTACTATTTTTCTATAATCTAATCTATGTAATAATAACTCTTTTTGGTATGCTAAAAGTAAGATATGAGAAGGAACTCAGCCTTCCTCTTGTTTTTCTCTACTATGTAGATGGTGCGCTTTTAACTATCCTTTTCCTTTATGTTGTAAAGAAGTATGTGACGAAACGTTTTGAAGATAAATGTTTTACAAATGTGCTATATGCCATGGTGATTGTTCAACAGATTTTGCTGTTACTGCTCTTTTCTAACATTTTTACAAAGGTAATATATTATTATGATGATGATTTAGTGTATCAGCATGGTTGGGGCTACTTCTTATGGCAGGGCTATTCGATATTTGCTTATCTCATGGGCGCGCTTGCGATAATTAAGAACTTTAAGAAAGTTGATAATCTGTTAAAGCGAATTATGAATGTCGTTATAATATCAGTTGTTGCGGGTCTCGTAGCCGGTCTTCTTCTTTCGAGCAATTATAATAATCTGTTTATTAATATCGCGGCCTTGCTTATATATGTTCAGTACGAGAACCACAGAACCGAGTGCGCGATTAAAAATGTTGTCGATATGGAGGATGCTCAAAAGAAGCTGATGATGGATCAGATAAAGCCTCATTTCCTCTATAATTCGCTGAATTCGATAATCTACTACATAGATAAAAATCCGGAAGTAGCAAAGGATTCGTTAGTATCATTTTCCAAGTATCTTAGAACTAATCTGAATATGGTAAGTCTAGATGAAATGATACCTTTCTCCCAGGAAATGGAGCATACAAAGGTTTATCTTTCGCTGGAAAAGCTTAGATTTGAAGATAAGCTGACGGTGGATTTTGATATAAAAGATGAGGACTATAAAGTTCCGGCGCTGAGTATACAGCCGATGGTCGAAAATGCGGTGAAACATGGCATTCGTAAAAGTGCTAGTGGAAGAGGTAGCGTTAAGATATCCACTAGGGAAATGGATAATTATCATGTTATAATGATTGAAGATGATGGGGTTGGCTTCAATACAGAGGCGCTGGCAACCATGGATGACACGCATATTGGCGTGAAGAATGTGATGAAGCGTCTGGAAATGGAGTGTAAGGGTACTCTCGAGTTTGAGAGTTCAGAAGGTAAGGGTACCATATGTACTATTAGAATTCCTAAGTAGCATATGTACTATTAAAATACTTAAGTAGCAAATGACATAATAAAGGATGGGGTGTAACATTGAAAATACTAGTTGTAGATGACGAAAGACCGGCGCGCGAGCGTATGGTTGAAACTTTAGGGCGCATTTGTCCTGAATGCAAGGTGGTGGCGTTTGATAATGCTCAGGATGCGCTGAATTACGAAGGAAAGTCGGATATTGAGATAGCATTTCTTGATATAGAGCTTGGTAATTATTCGGGCATAGAACTTGCTATAGAGCTGAAGAAATATTCGCCTAGATGCAATATCATCTTTGTGACCAGCTTTTCTGAGTATGGAACTGAAAGTTTTAAGGCGCGGCCGAGCGGATATGTCACAAAGCCTTATACGGACGAAGAGATTAAGAGAGAACTTGATAATCTCAGATATCAGATATCCGAGTCGCTGGAAAGTTCGGAAGTTTCTGGAAAGTCTGGAGGATCTGGTGGAAATGAGGAGACCACCCTTGAAAAGGATGAAAGAAGGCTTAGATGTGCTACTTTCGGTAACTTCATAGCTTATAAAGAAAATGGCGATATTATGACATTTTCCAGAACTAAGTCAAAGGAACTTCTGGCGTATCTTATCGACTGTGCAGGATTTCTTGTTACGACCAGAGATATAGCGAAGGACGTATTTGAGGCTGAACTGGATAGGCAGATGTCCAAAAATATATCCAAGATCATCATCGGGCTGATATCGGACCTCAAGGACGAGGGCTACGATGATATAGTTATAAAGCAAAATAGGCAGATATACGTAAATCGCGATAAGATAGATTGCGACATATATAATGCAATAAATGGTGACGTGAGCGCACTCAATTCGTTCCATGGAGAGTACATGATCGAATACTCGTGGGCGGAAATAAGTGGATCCGTCGCCAAAATAAGAAAAATCTAAAAATGAGTCACCTTGCACGTCCGACGTAGCAGGTGACTCATTTTTGAGTCAGCAGCTACGTCGGACGTGCAAGGTGACTCATTTTTGATGGTTTACAGGATTATTATCTGCTATAATTAAGTGGTTAAGAGTTTGATTAATATGACGTACTATTCGAGTAGGGGGATAATTATGTCAGATATTCAGGAATTAGAAGCTAAACTCGTGCAGAGTCAGAAGAAGCTTAATGATCTGCAGTATGAAGTAAATGCTATTCATATGGAGCTAGTGAAGCTGAAGGCTGAGAATCCACAGCCAAAGGCACCACAGCAGCCCCAGGCGAATCCGCAGCCACAGCATCAATTTATTCCGGATGCTCCAGCCATGAATCCTAATATGGACCAGATGGTTTCGAATGTGCAGGCGGGCAGCCAACCAAATGTACAGGCGGGCAGCCAACCAAATGTACAGCAGCCTGCTCCAAATACTCAGAAGTATTGGGAATCGGAGATGCCATTTAAGAATAAGGCAAGAGTTCCGGCGGGGAATGCACCAGCCGGCAATGGCCCATATAGAAGTGCACCAGCTGGCAACGGCCCATATAGAAATGCTTCACCTGCCCCACAAAAGGCGAGGGATACAGAAATACTTGTGGGTATCAAGGGTATGGGAATCGTTGCTTCAATCCTTGTGTTCATAAGCTTCATTTTGTTTGCAATGTATCTGATACCAGGGCTTACCGATACGGTAAAGATGACACTTATGTTTGTTATCAGCGGTGTCCTTACATTTGTAGGATTATTCTTCTGGCTTAGGAAGAAGGAGAGTATGTTCTTCCTGTCCCTCGGCGGATGTGGAATCGGCGCGATATACATATCGCTCTTTGTGACGCATCTCTATTTCCACATGATCGACCAGATTCCACTTTATATACTGCTGCTCGTGTGGGCAGCGGGAGTCCTCTTCCTATCGAGGATTAAGCCGATTTTATTCGAGATTATCGGCCTTTCGGGCATCATAATATCCGTCTTCCTCGGCACGGTGTCCTGCGTCACATATAATGATGGCATGATGCTCGGCGTGCTTGCTATATACCTCGTAGTGGGCGTGCTTGCATTTATGCTCCTTAAGCTAAATGATAACATAAGCCTTATCATTTCGAATGTGGCAGCGTGCCTTGGCTCGGCATGCATAGCTTTAGCTTCATTTGATATATCAGATGATGTGATACTTTCATCTTTGGTACTTGTGATATTCACTATGGTACTTATAGTGCTGACGCTCATTTTCGTAAATGAGTCTAGATACCATTATCTTCCTGTATTTGGCGCAATTTACACTGGTGTATTACTGCTGGCGATAAATGCAGCTATTCCAGATGATGACTTATATTCACTCATTGCAATTATCATATCGGTGATTTTATATATCGGTGTTGAGCTATATCATAAGCTCGAGATTTCAGGCAGGGCACCTGCCGGAGCTGGAAAGAGCGTTGGAATAATAGTGTGGGAAGTTGTGCTTCTTATTGCAGCTACTTCAAATCTCTTGGACTACAAGATTTTATGTGACACAGTTGGGGCATTTGTGCTGCTTATACCACTTCTCGTGTACGGCTTCATTTCCGGCGATAAGCAGTCGAAGATTAGCGCGCTTGTGCTATATGTATTTGTAATCTTCAACTTTGAGGTGAATCCATGGGCTGGCCTGTTCTATGTGATAGCTGTATTTGCCCTCTTTGTAGTCATGATGGCGCTCAACAAGAATGAGTATGATAAGATTCTGAAACTGCTGTTCTATATAGTATTCATGCTCGGACTTCATGCGCAGTATATCGCGCTTGTGATTGAACAGGAGTGGGATGATGAGATAAGCGCGTCGGTACTGATGCTGATCGCGGGCGTTATTAACTTTGCAGCGCTGAAGACAAAGTTTGGACGTAACTGGCTGACGGACGATGAAGAGAAAGGTATCAGAATTACTACGTATGTTATAAATGCTTGCCTTATGCTTGAGTCAATCTGTCTGATGAACTTCTTGTCGGATTCTGTGGATTATGCATTTGCTAAGAAGACTTTTGTGGTTCTTATCGCAATCTTCCTGTTTATGATAAATGCAGCTAGATTCCTTAAGAGTGAGAATGCACCGGCTGTTGTCTATGTCGGCCTTAAGTTTACGGTTCTGCTTATAGTTATTCTCAACGCCTTCGACGCAGTAAATTACGTTATCAGTATTTCGGTATTCCTGCTTGCGACGGGCATCATTCTGCTAGGATTTAAGCTGAAGTTGAAGAGCTTAAGAATATATGGCCTTGTCACAACGATGATCTTTGCCGTGAAGCTCGTTATGTTTGATATCAAGTACGACAACGTCCTCGGAAATGCGCTGAGTTTCTTTATCAGTGGTATAATCTGCTTCGGTATCAGCGCCTTGTACAGTATAGCGGATAAGAAGCTTTCAGCAGGCGAGAACGGAGGAAATGACCCAAACGGCGGAGTGTACCAAGGAATGCCAAATGACCCAAACGGCGGAGTGTACCAAGGAATGCCAAATGAACCAAACGGTTCAATTTACCAAGCAGCACCTGACCAAAGTTCGGGATATACAAACGAGTAAGGCTTCATGAATGGTGGCAAAAACTCGATGTATTTGGTATAATTATAATGTTAGGGTTTGATTAAACTATGAATGATCAGGAGGATGAGGCTGATGCCTAGTCTTGTGAAGATTGGTTACGATCAGAAAATCGTGGACCTGATAAATAAATATGGTTCTGACATTATCGAGAGCGAGATGTTCCAGCGCGAGAAGGATTTCATCCAGCACGGAACCACTACAACCTATGCACATTCACTGTGTGTAGCATATATGAGCGTGTGGCTGGCAATCCGTAATCGTCACGATGTAGATATGCGAAGCGTCATTCGTGGAGCACTTCTTCATGATTATTTTCTCTATGATTGGCACGAGAAAAATGAGTATCATAGCTTTCATGGATATACACATGCAAAGCGTGCCATGGAAAATGCAAGAAGAGATTTTCATATCACCTCCAAGGAAGCAGAAATCATTTACTGCCATATGTTTCCACTTAATCTTACACGCGTTCCAAAGTCCAGAGAGGCAAGACTTGTGTGTATGGCGGACAAAATGGTGGCAGGAAGCGAGACCCTTCTTATTATGAAATATAGTCAGGCCATGTCAGGCCAGACAGCAACAATATAGTTTGTGACATATCATTTAGCTTTAATGTTAGGTTTGGGCTTAGAAAATGAATAGTCACATTTAGGAGAATATTAAATGACAGAATTATCTTCAAACACAGCGGCGAAGGAGATACAGAAGCTTTCGAAGCTGTGCGTCGAAAACAATCATATAGAGCAGTCACTTTATGACAAGTATCAGGTAAAGAGAGGCCTGCGCGAGCCAAGCGGCAAGGGCGTACTTACTGGACTTACAGAGATTTCTACAGTAAATGGATCGAAAGAAATAGATGGAGTGCTTACTCCTATTGAGGGTGAGCTTAGGTACCGAGGTATCGATGTCAACGACCTGGTAAAGGGCTTTACAAATGGACATAGATTTGGATACGAAGAGGTAGTTTATCTGCTCCTCTTTGGTTCACTTCCAAAGCAGAATGAGCTGGATCGCTTCAATGCTCTGCTGGGATACAACAGGAAGCTTCCTCCTGATTTCGTCGAGGACGTAATCCTGAAGAATCCTAACAAAGATGTAATGAATGCTATGTCTCAGGCGGTGCTTGCGCTAAATGCTTACGACAAGCGTTCGGATGATACTGATATTCCAAATGTGCTTCGTCAGAGTATAAGCCTTATCGCTAGTATTCCGATGATAGCAGCATATTCATATCTTTCCTATCGTCACTACATGCTGAGACGAGGACTCTATCTGCATAATCCAAAGCCAGAGCTTTCTACCGCAGAGAATCTTCTCAGAATGCTTCGACAGGACAAGAAGTACGACGAGGCTGAGGCAAAGCTGCTGGATATGGCGCTTGTACTTCATGCAGAACATGGTGGTGGTAATAATTCGACATTTACGACTCACGTTGTTACGTCGTCAGGAACCGATACATATTCATCAATAGCAGCATCTCTTTGCTCCCTGAAGGGCCCTAAGCACGGCGGCGCCAACATTAAGGCAATGAAGATGTTCCAGGATATTAAGGCAAATGTCAAAGACTGGTACGATGACGAAGAGGTTGCTGCGTACTTAAAGAGAATACTCGAGAAAGATGCATTTGACCACTCAGGTCTTATCTATGGAATGGGACACGCAGTATATTCGCTGTCTGACCCTAGGGCTAAGATTCTAAAGAAATATACACTTGAACTTGCCGAGAAGAAGGGCAGGGAAAATGAGGCGCATCTCTATAAGACAGTCGAAGAACTGGCGCCAAAGGTTATAGCCGAGAAGCGTAAGATATATAAGGGAGTCTGCACAAATGTTGACTTCTACAGCGGATTTGCATATGACATGCTGGGAATCCCTGAGGAGTTCATCACACCGCTATTCGCTATAGCGCGAATCGCAGGTTGGAGTGCCCACCGTATCGAGGAACTGATATGCGATAGCAAGATAATACGTCCTGCCTACAAATCAGTCGCCGAAGATACAGATTATATCCCAATAACCGATCGTTAAAAAAATGAGTCACTTTTTACGTCCGACGTAAAAGTGACTCATTTTTGGATTTAGGTTATATACTGATTTACATTGATTCGAGTGTTGTACGGATGGCCTTGATGAAGTCCTGAGTATTGAGTGTTGTTACATTTTCGAGCTCAGTGATAAGTGCAAGGTCCTTTGTCATAGTTCCGTTTTCGATAGTAGCGATAGTAGCCTTCTCAAGCTTATCTGCAAATGCCTGAAGTTCTGCATTTCCATCAAGCTCGCCACGCTTTCTAAGTGCGCCTGTCCAAGCGAAGATTGTTGCTACAGGGTTTGTTGATGTTTCTTCACCCTTGAGGTGCTTGTAGTAATGTCTCTGAACTGTTCCGTGAGCGGCTTCGTACTCGTAAACTCCCTTAGGTGATACAAGAACTGAAGTCATCATAGCAAGTGAGCCAAATGCAGATGACAGCATGTCGCTCATTACATCTCCGTCGTAGTTCTTGCAAGCCCAGATAAATCCACCCTTTGACTTCATTACACGAGCAACTGCATCGTCGATAAGTGTGTAGAAGTATTCGATACCAGCTGCATCAAACTTCTCCTTATATTCTGCATCGAATATCTCCTGGAAGATATCCTTAAATGTGTGATCATACTTCTTAGAGATTGTATCCTTTGTAGCGAACCAGAGGCTCTGCTTTGTATCAAGCGCATATGTGAAGCAGCTTCTTGCAAAACTCTCGATAGATGGGCAAAGGTTGTGCATACCCTGAACAACTCCTGGTCCGTCGAACTCATGTACGAGAACTGACTCTGTAGTTCCATCAGCAGCTGTGTAAACAAGTTCAACCTTACCTGCTCCAGGAATCTTCATTTCACTTGCCTTATATACATCACCATATGCATGTCTTGCGATAGTGATTGGTTGCTCCCAGTTCCTTACACAAGGAGTGATTCCCTTAACCTGGATAGGAGCTCTGAATACTGTACCGTCGAGGATGGCTCTTATAGTACCGTTAGGGCTCTTCCACATTTCCTTAAGGTTATATTCCTCAACTCTTGCAGCGTTAGGAGTGATAGTTGCACATTTAACAGCAACCTTGTACTTCTCTGTTGCGTAAGCTGAGTCCTTAGTAACCTGGTCGTCAGTCTCATTTCTGTGTTCAAGACCAAGGTCATAATATTCTGTATTAAGCTCGATAAATGGGTTAAGAAGTTCATCCTTAATAAGCTGCCAGAGGATTCTGGTCATCTCATCTCCATCCATCTCGACTAGTGGGGTAGTCATTTTAATCTTTTCCATCTTAGTGTTCCTCCTAAATATATATTTATAATGAGTCACTTTTACGTTCGACGTGGAGGTGACTCATTTTTGAGTCACTTTTTACGTTCGACGTGGAGGTGACTCATTTTTGGTTATCTAGTTCTTCGAGTAGTTTCAGTAGTACTTCGGTTTCGCCATTTTCGGAGAGTGGTGGCGCGATATGCTTCGCGGCGGCCTTCACTTCGTCTCTGGCACTTCCGATAGCGTAGCTTTCCTCTGCGGCTTCAAGAAGTCCGAGGTCATTTAGGTTATCGCCAAATGCCATAGTCTCTTCCTTCGTGATGCCGAGCTGCTCCTGCAGTACCTTCAAAGAACTACCCTTGTCGGCGGTGAGACCTGTTACGTCCATCCACATAATTCCGGCGCTGGCAATCTTGAAGCGGTCCTTCCATTTGTCGGTGAACCATTCATTTACGATAGCCTCTGCGTTGTCCTTATGATAAATGGATAACTTGACAATCTCATCTGTTAGATGTGTCTCAAAGTCACCGATTACCTCAATGTTGAATCTGTATGAATCTCTCATCCAGTAGAACATCTCGCTCTTATCTTCGCAGTAAGCAGTATCCAGACCGCTGAGCATGATGTCGCAGTCCTTCAGCTTTTTAATGTCAGCAACCATTTGAAACAGAAGATTTCTGTTAATGACATTTTTCTTGAAGACCTTCTTGGTATTTCTTACGACAGTACCACCTTCAGTAATGTAGTATATATCCTCGCTGACAGGCGCGAAGAGACGCGCCATACTGGCAAACTGTCTTCCGCTGGCTCCAGCAAAGATTATTCCATGAGCCTTCAGACGCTTTATCACGTCATACATTCTTTTGTCGATTTCAGAAGTGCCATCAGGAACAAGAGTTCCATCGATATCACTGGCAATAAGCTTGATCATTTTGCACCCTCAATTCGTCCTCGGCGCGTGTCGCCGTATGTTTTAAAGTCGTTGTATATTTTACTAAACCCCTAAATCTAATGCAACCTTTATATTTTTATGTTGTCGTGAGTAGATTATTTAACCATAACCATTACATAGGATTTGTGATATAATAGAACGAAATTTAGTGACGGAAAGGTATTAGTATGTATAAATATCATGTAAAGAAGAGAAGCAGGACGAGATTTACGTTCAGATTCTTAGGCGGAGTGATCATCCTCATATCGGCGCTACAGATCGTGATGTTCGTGATGGGCTACGGCCGCGGCTACAAGATCGGCAATATTTTTGCTTTTCTTCTTATGCTTTACGGAATATATATCTTCATTAATTCATTTAGGGCAAATGCTTACGATATGGATTTCGAGTTCAACGAAGATAACTTCGTGGTAAATACAAAGTGGGGCAAGCGCACCCATAAGTACGGCGATGTACTGGATATATCACAGGTCATTCCTGAAAATGAAATGATCTACAGTATACTTCATATAACCGTCGACAAGAAGAATTATGTAATACCATTTTCTTATAAGAAGGAAGTGGCAGATACAATATATACCTACGTAAATGACAGAGTTATCGCCGAAAAACTAAAAGACGATATCGAGGAAAAAGAGAATCTAGATAATAAAGAAGCTAGTGAGAAAACAGAAGGTGAAGCATAGTGACAGAAGCAACTAGGAATAAACTGGAATCTATGGAGGAGTTTCTAGGCGTTCATGTAAATGTATATGATACAGTAGATTCCACAAACACAAGAGCTAAGGAATATATAAGAAACTTAATAGAGAAGAAAAATGCTGACAAAGTGAGTGAAGTCTTTATAGCAGATCAGCAGACTGAAGGCCGCGGAAGACTTGGGCGAAGCTGGCAGTCACCACCGGGGACAGGCATCTGGATGTCTATAGTGACGAATCCAAGCGTTAGTCCCGACCGCGTATCCTGCGTCACATTACTCGCAGCTATAAGTATAGCAAGAGCTATTAAGTTCTATAGTCTCAAAAGATCTATATTCAATGTAGATGTAAAGATTAAGTGGCCAAATGATCTGATAATAAATGGAAAGAAAATCTGCGGTATACTAAGTGAATTAGTTAATGACCCGGCGACAGGCATGAACTATGTAGTCTGCGGAATTGGAATAAATGTTAATACTAAATCCTTTGATATCGAAGGCTGCGATTATGCGTCGTCCCTCTATAGAGAGTCGGGCGTACAGTGGGATAGAGAAGAACTGCTATATGGTGTCATCTATAACTTTAATCTGTGTATGAAGTCCTTCGAACAGGAGGGAACCATAGAGTTCCTGATAGAAGATTATAACGATAATCTTATTAACAGAAATCAAGAGGTTATCCTTTCTTCTGATAATCCTGAGATTCAAGCTGGTTTAGAGGATAGATACATCGCTCGTGGTATAGATAAGACGGGAGCGCTTCTCGTAGAAGATAAGACTGGTGAGCTTCATGCAATAACTACTGGAGAAGTATCGGTTCGTGGCCTCTATGGGTATACCTGATCTTGATTCTTATAACTTGATATTATTCACAAATTAATTGGTGAAAAACTTAAGGTGTGGTATAATAACAGTGCGTGTTTCGTATGAATCACGCACTATATTTTTTATAGGAGGGTAACTATGGGTGCGTTATTAAAGGAAAGGAAACTGCTTAGAAGAAGTATTGCGATTATCGCTGCATTTATCTTCATTTTATCAACAGTTTTCGGAAATGTAGCTGGTACTGCTGGTGAGGTATATGCTGGTGGCCGCACGGGGAATCTAGGTATCAAAGAGATGTATTCTGATGGAGATACGAGTCGCTATCCTACTTGTGTATTAGACGATTCATATCTTGATGCAAATGGTAATCTTACCATAGAGTTTCAGCCGTTAGATAATGAATATACATTACTCTTCCAGGATGAAACTTTAAAGAAGGTTTATATTAATAAGAACTACTATGCGATGGTAACGGAGTATGCTCCTATAGCATACTTTATAATAAATGGAGAGAAACTTATTAAGAATAACGGCCAGAGTATTGTGGTAAATAAGGCTGATTTCAAGGCAGATTCTAAGTTCTTTGACTCTTATGGAGAGGGCTTTAGTACTATTACCATAGACTATGTAACATCTGATGTTAAAGGCCAGTGGTATAAGGGATTCTGGTTTGATGCAAATGGAGAAAACTCATATGCACCAACAGGCTCTTGGAAGGGATCTGGTAACAGTCAGTGGTTTGAGGATACCTCAGGCTGGTATCCAACTAGTCAGTGGATGTTAACTGATAAGCTGTATAGACCATATGAGGCATATAAGTATAAGAGTGATGCAGTAACTACATATAGTGCAGCATGGTCTGATGACTATATGTATGTACAAAAAGCATGGTACTATTTCGATGAAAACGGTTATGCGGCATCTAATGGCTGGTATAAGATAGATGGTTATTGGTACTATTTCAAAGACTTCTTATATGAATCTTGTTGTTGGAGAGATGGATATTATATAAATAGCGACGGAACTCAGACATATTCAGCTACTGGTAGCTGGAAAGGTAACTCATCAGGTTGGTGGTATGAGGATACCTCAGGCTGGTATCCAGTAAATACTAGCCAGGTGATTGACGGGGAGACATATTACTTCAAGTCAAATGGCTATATGGCATGCGATGAATGGATAGCTCCTGGCGAATCCGGATCAACTCATAGTGATTGGATTCATGTTAATTCATCAGGTCTTCAGGATAAGGGCGGATACTATGGAGAAAATGGTGAATGGCAAGAGTATGATGTAACATATTAATATAGGATAAGAGGTACGGCATCTGCTTGATGATGCCGTACTTTTTTGATATAATGATTATTTAGTTTAACACTTTAAAGTTATCAAGTGATAAATGAGTAAACTATCTTGCATAGTACCGAAGTATTATATGTATATGGAGGCGGATATGATAGATAACGGAATAATGATGCAGGCTTTTGAGTGGCATATGAAGAGTGAACCAGCTCTATGGGCAACTCTTAAGAAGGATGCTGAGAAACTCAGCAAGGTTGGAGTTACATCTATGTGGCTTCCTCCTGCGTATAAGGGCGCTCGTGGCCTAGATGACACAGGTTATGGAGTGTACGACCTCTATGATCTGGGAGAATTTGACCAGAAGGGTTCCGTCAGAACAAAGTATGGAACAAAGAAGCAGTATCTTGACGCCATAGCCGAGCTCCAGAAGTATGGGATAAATGTATACGCTGATATCGTACTTAATCATAAGATAGGCGCTGATGAAGTAGAAGAAGTCAGTGCCAGCGAGTTCAATGAAGTAAATAGATATCAGATGGTTGGAGAATCTAAGACCATCGGTGCCTGGACTAAGTTCACATTTCCAGGCCGTAAGAATAAATATTCGGATTTCAAATGGAACTGGACTCATTTCGATGGAATAGACTGGGATCAGGATCATTTGAAGAGAGCACTCTTCAAGTTTGATGGAAAAGAGTGGAATGATGGAGTAGACGATCAGTTTGATAACTTTGATTATCTTATCGGTGCTGATATCGACTTCGATAATAGAGAAGTATATGAGGAACTTGTAAGATGGGCTACCTGGTATGTAGATATCACAGGAGTGGATGGATTTAGACTTGATGCGGTGAAGCATATTCCTGCTTCTTTCTACAGAGACTTCCTCTATACAGTCAGAGAGAAGACAGAGAAGGAACTCTTTGCAGTTGGTGAATATTGGAATGGTGACGTGACGAAGCTCGTGAATTATCTGGATGAGATTCATTCGGAGGCGTCACTCTTCGATGTTCCGCTTCATTATAATCTGTATCATGCTTCCAAGGCGGGTGGTGCGTATGATCTTCGAACCATCCTTGATAACACAATGATGAATACAAATCCTATGAAGGCAGTTACCTTCGTAGATAATCATGATACGCAGCCAGGACAGATGCTGGAGAGCTTCGTAGAGGATTGGTTCAAACCTATGGCCTACGCTCTCATTCTTCTTAGAAGAGAGGGATATCCATGTGTATTCTATGGAGATTATAAGGGCATTCCACATAGCAAGGTTAAGTCTAAGAAACAGGTGCTTGATAAACTAATGAAACTCCGCAAGGAGAAAGCATACGGCGAGCAGCATGATTACTTCGATCATCCTAACTGCATAGGTTGGACCAGAGAAGGCGACGCAGAACATAAGGATTCAGGTCTTGCGGTTGTTATCTCGGATGGCGAGGGCGGAACCAAGAGAATGTATGTTGGTAAGCATTTTGCTGGCGCACACTTCTCAGATGTTATGGGAAATGCTAAGTATAACATTAAGATAGATGAATATGGCTGTGGTAACTTCTATGTTAATAGAGATGCCGTAGCAGTATGGGTTCATAAAGAACCTGCTAGTAGAAAGGGTTAGAGTATGGGCAAAACCGTAAAAACAGAGGCAGTTGATGATCTATTTGATGCGATCATGACTCTTGAAGGTCGCGAAGAGTTCTACAGCTTCTTCGAGGATATCTGCACGACAAATGAGATACTTTCAATCGCAGAGCGTTTTGAGGTAGCGAAACTGCTTTATCAGAACAATACTTATATTGAGATAGCTAAGAAGACTGGTGCGTCCACTGCGACTATCAGTAGAGTTAACCGTTTCCTTAACAGCGGAAATGGAAGCTGCGACTTTATATTTGAAAGAATGGGAATAGAAAAGAAAAAGGGGTGATTGAATAAGTGGACCCGAGTGATTATTTGGCCTTATGTTTACTTGTTGTATTACTTGTATTATCAGGCTTTTTCTCGTCTGCTGAGACAGCGCTCACAACCGTGAGTGTTAATAAATTAAAGACCGTAATGGATGAAGGTGGAAGAAAGGGGAAGAAAGCTGCTCTTGTTCTAAAGATGAGAGAGAATTCTTCAAAGCTTCTATCGACTATCCTGATAGGAAACAATGTGGTAAATATATCGGCATCTGCACTAGCAACTGTGCTCAGTACGAAGCTTTTCGGCAGCCGATTTGTAGGACTTGCAACTGGTATTCTTACACTGCTTGTGCTGGTATTTGGTGAGGTAGTGCCTAAGACATTGGCCTCTTTTAATAACCTATCGATGTCGCTTGCATTTTCCAGACCTATCTATATCCTTATGGTAGTACTGACTCCGGCAATCTGGGTTTTAAATGTAATCTGCCGAGGGATCTTCTTTATCTTAAGAGTTGATCCGGACAAGAATCCAGACCAGATGACTGAGAGCGAGCTGCTCAAGATTGTTGATGTGAGCAGTGAGGAGGGCGTAATTGAAACCTCCGAGAAGGAAATGATCAATAACGTGGTGGACTTTGGTGACGCTGTGGCAAAGGATATAATGATACCTCGTGCCGACATGATCTGTGTCGATGTTAACAGTACCTATGACGAAATCATGGAACTGGTCGCTGAAGAAAACTATTCGAGATTTCCTGTATATGAGGAATCCCGAGACCACATTATCGGTATACTGAATATCAAGGATTTAGTCATATCCAATATTCAGAATAAAAATGTAATAGTTCGCGATATCATGCGCGAAGCAGCTTATGTCTATGAATATCAGCGTACAGCTCAGATATTCGCGGATATGAAGGGCTTATCTGTAACTATGTGTATCGTACTGGATGAATACGGTATCTCGGCTGGTCTTATCACTATGGAGGACCTTGTTGAAGAGATAGTTGGTGAGATTCGAGATGAGTACGATGACTACGAAGATGAGATGATTAAAGAACTGGGAGATGGCCATTTTGCGATAGATGGTTCTGTGAAGCTGGATGATATAAATGATGCGATAGGCACAGAACTAGGTAGCGAGAATTACGATTCTCTAGGTGGCCTTATGATAGAAATACTGGACAGACTTCCTGAAGAGGGCGAAGAAGTTACCGTCGGAGACGTGAAGCTTAAATGCACTCGTATAGAAAAGAACAGAGTAGAAAGAGTTGAACTGTTTGGAGAAGGCTATGGAAAGAAAAAACCAGGAAAAGAAGATGGATCCGAAGATAGAACGGGAGAAGGAGCAGGAACTGAAGAAAGAGATTCGTGATAAGCTGATGCTGGACTTTATCGTTCCAGAAGATATTCCAAATGAGGAAATGTTCATGGAACAGGTTACCACATTTATGGAGAAGCATCTCAAGGCCAACCTTCGTAACGAAGAGGAGAAGACCCTCACCAAGGCTATGATCAACAACTACACGAAGAACAAGCTTATGCCTCCACCAGTTAAGAAGAGATATTCCCGCGAACATCTGATATTCCTCATTTATATATATTATATGAAAAATGTAATGAGTATCAGTGATATACAGAAGATGATGGAGCCCCTGATGTCAGACGATATGACAGACGAGAAGCTCTACGAGATATATAAGAAGACCTTCGAAATGGAGAAGGCCGAGTATTTCAACATCGAAGACAGCGTTATCGAGGCGTCACGAATTACTGAGAAGCGACTTCCGAAGTCAGAAGATGAGCGACTCAACAAGATGCTTTACATCTTTATGCTGGGATACGACGTCTACAGCAAGAAGCGACTTATAGAGAAACTGATTGACGAATTAGATTAAGTCATTATAATATATGACCTAGTGCGCCGAAGGGCATAAGAAGGAGAAATATAATGATAAGTGCAAACAACATATCACTAAGATTTGGTAAGAAGGCACTGTTTGAGGATGTAAATATTACCTTTTCCCCAGGTAATTGCTACGGACTTATAGGTGCAAATGGAGCTGGAAAGTCTACATTTCTTAAGATTCTTTCTGGAGAACTTGAATCTACTACTGGAGATGTAACTATGGATCCGGGCGAGAGACTCTCAGTACTTGAGCAGGATCACTTCAAGTATGATGAATACTCAGTAATCGATACTGTTATCATGGGTAACAAGAGACTCTACGATATAATGAAGGAAAAAGATGCCATTTATGCAAAGGAAGACTTCACAGATGCAGACGGCGAGAGAGCTGCCGAGCTTGAGTCAGAGTTTGCTGAGATGGACGGATGGAACGCTGAGGTAGATGCTGCAACACTCCTCAACGGACTTGGAATAGATACAGATTACCATTACATGATCATGGGCGACCTTGAAGACAGCATTAAGGTCAAGGTCCTTCTTGCAAAGGCGCTCTTTGGTAACCCAGACGTATTACTTCTCGATGAGCCTACAAACCACCTTGATATGGACGCTATACTTTGGCTCGAGGAGTTCCTGATAAACTTTGAGAACACTGTAATCGTTGTCAGCCACGACAGATACTTCCTCAACAAGGTCTGCACACATACAGCCGACCTCGACTATGGAAAGATTCAGATCTATGCTGGTAACTACGACTTCTGGTATGAATCCAGTCAGCTGATGATTCGTCAGATGAAGGAAGCAAACAAGAAGAAAGAAGAGCAGATTAAGGAACTTAAAGAGTTCATCGCTCGTTTCTCCGCAAATGCTTCAAAGTCTAAGCAGGCTACATCTCGTAAGAAGGCCCTGGAGAAGATCGAACTTGAGGAAATCAAGCCATCAAGCCGTAAGTACCCATTTATCGACTTCAGACCTAATCGTGAGATTGGAAATGAGGTCTTAACAGTTCAGCATCTTTCTAAGACCGTTGACGGCGTTAAAATCCTCGACGATATAACATTTACAGTTGGTAGAGAAGATAAGATAGCATTTGTAGGTCCTAAGACACAGGCTACAACAATGCTGTTCAAGATACTTGCTGGCGAAGAAGAGCCAGATGAGGGCGAGTACAAATGGGGTGTTACAACATCTCAGGGTTACTTCCCTAAGGATAACACTAAGGAGTTTGATAACGATCTTGTAATCGTAGACTGGCTTACACAGTTCTCTGAGGAGAAGGATGCTACATACGTACGTGGATTCCTCGGAAGAATGCTGTTCCGTGGTGAGGATGGAATCAAGAAGGTTAAGGTCCTCTCCGGAGGTGAGAAGGTTAGATGTCTTCTCTCCAAGCTTATGATAATGGGAACAAATGTACTGATCCTCGATGAGCCTACAAACCACCTGGATATGGAGGCTATCACATCACTCAACAACGGACTTATCAAGTTCCCTGGAGTAGTACTCTTTGCATGTCAGGATCATCAGTTCATCCAGACTACAGCAAATCGTATCATGGAGCTTACAGATACAGGTCTCATCGACAAGCAGTGTACATACGATGAATACCTCGAGAACGATGAGCTTGCTCGTAAGCGTCAGGTAATGAACTACGATTCATCAAATGACTAAATAATCGTCCTAATGTCCACGGCAGGCTGATGCATATGTACGCTATATACTCATTCGACATCGCTTCCGCTCATTATGGGCTACCCCTAACGGACAACTTCGCTACGCTTCGTTCGCTAAGCTCTCACTTCGCAGAGCTCGTGAATCGCTAAGCGCCGAGACCCATAATGGTCTCACGAGTATATAGCGTACATTATGCTGACAGCCTGCTCGCGAATGCAGGATGTATGTGCTCGAAGCGATAGCACAATTTTCGTAAAATATGAAGAGAAAACTTCGATGAGATACTCAGCGAGCGGTTTTGTCTGAGAAAAAATGCCTTCCTTGTTCCCGACGAGAGTCGGGGCACTAATAGGAAGGCATTTTTTCGAGTTTCAGCCGAGCGCTAGTAGCTCACGAAGATTTCTCAAAATATTTAGAAAATTGCTTGCGTGCTTCGGAGTGCATGCACTCCTGCATTTGCGAGCAAGGGGAGACATATACTTAGAGCCGACGTTGGATTTACGTGGTTTATGGGAAGAGATAGTTCAGCAGGTCTTGGACGCGGTCGTGGTTTCCTTGCTCGTCGCCAGGAAATCCGATGTATACTTTGTCGTAGCCGAGGTTCAGATCTTTGATGAACTGCAGATCTGAGACGTCGATAACCATCTCTGTATCTTTTCCCTCCATATTCTTGAGGGTTACTATACGGTCTTTTACTTTAGCGTAGGTCTCTGCATCGAGATACTTGTCCAGCGGGTAGTAGATGTCGAGTGCAGCGCAGCCGTCTGCACCATCTTTATCTGCAAATATTACGTCGTAGTAGTTCGAGGTAGCCATGGTTGCGAAGTTGATATAGATCTGACTGTTGCTGTTACCTTCGTAGCCCTTCGCATATTCCTCGCCGGATATTGTAACATTTGTGTCACCTTTTATTCGGCATCCTTTGTATTTTCCTATATCTTTGGCATATTGCTCCATTGTGTCCAGGTTGAACTCCAACTGGTTCCCACAATTTATTACTACATAAGATATGGTAAGTGGCCTAGTGTTGCCATAAATGGTACGGCCGAGCCATATTCCGAATATAAGCAAGACGGCACTTATGATGATTGCTTCTTTATAATAATATAAAAGATACTTCGCCTTTTCACTCTTTGACATATCTGTCATGGTTTCGCGAAGTTTTTCTTTTTTATACTTTCTTCGGTCCTTTCGCGAGAGCGATTTCATTTCCAATCTGTCATCAATTTCTCTCTCGATAGGTTTTTCCTCGAGTTCGGGTGTCATGTGACGCATAATAATAATCTCCTTGGAAAAATATCAAATATATGCATTTTTGGTACATTTTACTAATAATTTTATATATTAGCATATATTATGAAAGTATGACAATTCTTTTTCAAAATGATGACAATTCGATAACAGTTGTTTAATATGTACAATTTGTAGTATAAAGATAAAAAAAAGTACTTGCATTATTGGCAAACTTGCCCTATAATGCAAGTTGTCGTCGGGGAGAAACGGCGACAATGTCGAAAGGTTGTTAATGATGCTTATATGCAAAGTTAACAATAACGCCAATTTGATACTGGATAAGATGAGTATCTCATCGAAGTGGAATTAGGGGTTTTGAACGCCTGACTATATGGAAATGATTTGCTAGTCGATTTTGGTATCTGGACACACACAAATACAAAAAAGGAGGGTTTTTTTGTGAAAAAGTTCAAAAAGGCAATGGCACTTTCACTTGCACTCGCTATGGGTCTTTCACTTGTAGCTTGTGGCGGAAGTACTGAAGAGACAACAGAAGCAGAGACAACAGAGGCAGAGACAACAGAGGCAGAGACAACAGAGGCAGAAGACGAATCTACAGAGGCTGATGCTGATTCAACAGAAGCATCTGCAACAGAGGCTGATCTTTCAGGCGATGGTAAGGTTCTTAACATCCAGTGCTGGAATGATGAGTTCGCTCGTAGACTTAAGGATCACTATCCAGGTTTCGTAGCTAACGATCCAGATGATGCTACAGCTGGTGGTAAGATTGGCGACATCGAAGTTAAGTTCACTGTAACACCTTCAGATGACAACGCTTATCAGAACAACCTTGATGCAGTTCTTCCAGAGAACGGCGATGCAGCTGATGATGATAAGGTTGACCTTTTCCTCGTTGAGGCTGACTATGCACTTAAGTATGTAAACACAGATCTTACAATGCCAATTGCAGATCTTGGTATTGATGTTGATGCAGAGCTTGCTGATCAGTATCAGTATACAAAGGATATCGTTACTGACGAGAATGGAAACCTTAAGGGTGTTTCATGGCAGGGATGTCCTGGTGTACTTATCTACAACAGAGAGGCAGCTAAGGAAGTTCTTGGTTCTGACGATCCTGATACAGTTCAGGAAGCAGTTAAGGATTGGGATACATTCAATGCAACGGCTAAGGATATGAACGAAGCTGGTTACAAGATTACAGCAACAGTTAACGATTCATATCGTGTATTCTCAAACAATGTTACAACTCCATGGGTAGTTGATGGAAAGATCAACGTTGATGACAACATCAAGGCATGGGTTGATATGGCTAAGGAGCAGGTTGATGCTGGTTATACAGGAACTGCTGATCTTTGGTCAGATGACTGGTCAAAGGGATTCTACCCAGATGGTAAGGTATTTGCTTACTTTGGACCAGCTTGGTTAATTAACTTCTGTATGAACGCTGATGATCCAGAGTCAGTTGCTGGACAGGGCGGCTGGGGCGCTACAACAGGTCCTCAGGGCTTCTACTGGGGTGGTACATGGATTTGTGCTGCTAACGGTACAGATAACCCAGCACTCGTTGCTGATATCATCAGAAAGCTTACAACAGATGAGACAATCATGACAGACATCGTTAAGGCTGATAATGATTTCGTTAACAACAAGCCAGCTATGGAAGCAGCAGCTACAGATGATAGCTATGCATTCGATGTACTTGGTGGTCAGAACCCACTTGCTATGTTCTGTGAGGGAGCTGATAAGATCGATCTTTCAAACCTTTCAGAGTATGATCAGGGTTGTAACGAGTCATTCCAGGCAGCTATGAAGGATTACTTCGAAGGAAATACAGCTACATATGAAGAGGCACTTGATGCATTCTACACATCTGTAACAGAGAAGTATCCAGAGCTTTCTTACTAAGATTCATTCTAAGCTATTGCTTATAAAGGTTTATAACCTAATTTAGAAATTATGGCGTGCCTTCTTGGCATTATCCCAAGAGGCACGCTTTAATTAACTTTAAATACACTATCAAATCATAAAAGGTATAGCGGAGGTTGCAGAATGAATAATAAGAAAAATGGAAACGTAGTGCGCTATAACCGTTGGGGTTATTATTTCCTTATTCCTTTCGTTGTAGTATTCGTAATATTCCAGCTTATTCCACTGGTTTCAACAATTTATAACAGTTTCTTTGAACATTATTTTAAAAATGGTCTTACAGAAGTTGGACCTAATTTTATTGGACTTGAAAATTACAAGTCACTTTTCACAGGAAGTGACGTGTTTAAATTCTTTGGTAATACAATGATTATGTGGATTATGGGTTTTGTTCCACAGATTCTTGTATCACTTCTTCTGGCAGCATGGTTCTCAGATCCTGCACTTCGCATTAAGGGTCGTCCATTCTTCCAGTCGGTTATATATCTTCCAAACCTGATCATGGCATCTGCATTTGCAATGTTATTCTTTACATTGTTCTCAGATTCAGGTCCTATTAACTCTATGCTTATGAACATGGGCATACTTAGTGAACCATATAAGTTCCTTTCACATACTTCAAGTGCAAGATGGCTTGTTGCGTTCATGAACTTTATTATGTGGTTTGGTAATACAACAATTCTGCTTCTTGCAGGTATGCTTGGTATCGATACATCTCTGTATGAGGCAGCTGAGGTTGATGGTGCCACATCAACTCAGATTTTCTTTAGGATAACACTTCCAATCTTAAGACCTATCCTTATCTATGTTATGATTACATCACTTATCGGTGGTCTTCAGATGTTCGATGTACCTCAGATTCTTACAAATGGTGAAGGTAACCCTACTAGAACTACTATGACTCTTATTATGTTCCTTAACAAGCACCTCTACAGTAAGAACTATGGTATGGGTGGTGCCCTTTCAGTAATACTTTTCATAATTACTGGTATTTTGAGCCTTATAGTATTTAAGTTTAACCAGCAAACAGATAAGTAAAGGAGGGGACATACGTGGAAAACGAAAAAGAATTAGAAATCGGTATCGAAGATAACAGAAAACAAGGTATGAATATTCATGCCAGACGTGTGCTTGCATATGTAGTCCTCATTCTTGTAACAATTATGTGTCTGTTCTGGTTCTATATACTATTTGTAAATGCAACTAGATCAAAGTCAGACCTTAATAAGGGATTTACTATGATTCCTGGAACAGCTATGGCTAAGAATCTGTACAACCTGTTCCACAATAGTAACCTCCCAATTATCAGAGGACTTCTTAACAGCTTAATAGTTTCACTTTGTACAGCAGCACTTAGTACATACTTCTCAACTATGACAGCATTTGCCATTCATGCATATGACTTCAAGCTTAAGAAGTTTATGTTCACATTTATACTTGCAATCATGATGATTCCTACACAGGTAACTGCTCTTGGTTTCCTGAACTTACTTCGTAAGATTAAGCTTATGGATTCATTTATACCACTTATCGTGCCTGCTATTGCAGCACCAGCGGTATTCTTCTACATGAAGCAGTACATGGAGGCTAACATACCTCTAGATCTTATGGAATCAGCACGAATAGATGGTGCGGGAGAGTTCTTGATATATAACAAGATTGCATTCCCACTTATGAAGCCAGCTATCGCTGTACAGGCAATCTTCTCATTCGTTACAAGCTGGAATAACTACTTCACTCCAGCGCTTGTACTGAAGTCAGATACAAAGAAGACACTGCCAATCCTTATAGCAACGCTTCGTTCAGCAGACTTCCTGAAGTTTGATATGGGCCAGGTTTATATGTTCATCGCTATGTCAATTCTACCAGTTATCGTAGTATACGTATTCATGGCTAAGAACATCGTTGCAGGTATGACAGTCGGAGCCGTTAAGGGTTAAGCTGACATAAACAGCTTCATATATATGGCTAAAATACAGTTATATATAGCTACAAATACAGTTATATTATATAGTTACATATACATATATAGATATGAAGTACAAGGGATTCGCTATACGCGAATCCCTTTTTGTTTTCCTCAACCATGTCATACATCTCTTCTATGTGAATCAACTTCGCTCACTGTGATTGTGGGTGTCGTGAACGAACATTCGGCATATAGCAGTTTTGATCGTGCTTTCGTGAACGAACATTCGGCATATAGCAGTTTTGATCGTGCTTTCGTGAACGAACATTTGGAATATAGCAGTTTTGATCGTGCTTTCGTGAACGAATATTCGGCATATAGCATATTTTTAGTGGCGCAGTCACCCGTTTGGAGCTAAAAATCAAAGATTTTTTACATTTTTGGGCAAGTTTATGAGGAGTTTAGGCTATATCGTTTTTATGAGTGATAGAGTCACCCGTCATAAGAGGAACTACGGGTGACTCCACGGAGACAATTGATTATATAGCCGAATCAGCTTAAATATTTGAAGAAATTTCCTGTTTTAACATGTAGTTTAGCACAAAACGGGTGACTCGTTAGTGAGTGGAAGGCTATATAGCCGAAGAGGACGAGTGGAATAAGAAAGTGTGGTATAGCCGAAGGGGGCGAGAAGAATAAGAAAGGGTGGTATAGCCGAAGAGGGCGAGAAGAATAAGAAAGGGTGGTATAGCCGAAGAGGGCAAGAAGATTAGGAAAGGGCCGCATGTCCGAAAAAGCGAGAAGAATAAGAAAGAGCAATATAACCCTAAAAAGACAAGCTGGTTGAAAAAGGGCAATATGGCTGAATCTATAAAATTAGTGATTTGAGTAAGTTAGAAGATTTGAGCAAGTTAGAAGATGGTTTGCAATAAGGCTTCAAATCAAGTATAATGTGATTCGTTGTTTAATTGATAAGTTGGGAGTCAGAAATGTCCAAAAAAAAAGGAAATAAAGATAATAAAGATAAGAATATATCTGAGAGAATAGAGTCTGCCCAGAAGTCCGCGCAGGAGGCTGTTGAGGTTACAAAGCCAGAAACTGCTGAATCTACAACGCCAGAGGCTGCGGAGGTGCCAGTTGAGGTTACAAAAACTGAAACTCCGCCGGAGGATGATGAACCAGCTGTTCCACTTACGCGTGGCCAGAAGTTCTTCAAGGTTTTTGATAAGTTCGGAGATTTATTCGTTCTAAATATATACTTTATAGTTACGTGTATTCCTATTATTACCATAGGTGCTGCATTTACGGCACTTTATACTGTTACGAATAAGATGGTAAATGATAAAGAGGGTGCTATAAAGGATGAGTATTTTAAGGCCTTTAAGGCTAATCTGAAGCAGGGTATAGCTATCTGGCTTATAGATCTCGTAGTTTTCTATGCTATGTATCTTCAGTATGCTTATATCATTTTAAATGATAATCAGACTGTTAAGTATCTATATGTAATACTCGGCTTCGAGTTTATTGTATTTGCGTTTGCATTTCCACTTCAGTGGCCTATGGTTGCAAGATACGAGAATACCGTGTGGAATCTTATCAGGAATTCCTTTATATTCGCACTGACTAATCTTGGTACATGGTTCAGAATGTTCTATATCTGGCTGTTCCCTGTGGTTCTGTATTTCCTGAATGTGAAGATATTTGTGTATACATGGTTCCTGTGGGCGCTTATTCTGACATCACTTTTTGCTTACATTTGTTCGATATTCTTGGTGAAGTTCTATGATAAGCTTGAGAATCCTGAGAAAGTCCAGGAAGAGACGGAAGAACTTAAGAAAATGAAGAAAATGAATAAAGATATGCAGAAGAATAAGAAGTCTGCTAGAAGATAATTCACAGAGAAATCACAGAATTATAAAGAAAAATCGAGAAAAAAAGAGGTAAACTGTCCATTTTATTTAATAATAAAATTGGACAGTCTTTTTTGTCTACTAATTTTGGGGTGGGGTTTAATCATGTTGTTACGTGAAATATACGAACAGGAAGAACATCAGAGGCTTAGCGCATATGCAGCCTTCAGTGATCAGTCCAAAGGAAGAAGGGTCCCGGAAGATGAAAGCGATATGAGAACGGTTTATCAGAGGGACAGGGACCGAATCATTCATTCGAAATCATTTAGGCGTCTAAAGCATAAGACACAGGTTTTCCTGGCGCCTTACGGGGATCATTATAGAACCCGACTTACTCATACTCTTGAGGTTTCCCAGATTGCACGAACCATAGCTAAGGCTCTTAGATGCAATGAAGAGCTGACCGAGGCCATAGCCCTGGCGCATGATATAGGACATACTCCATTTGGTCATGTAGGCGAGAGGGCGCTTACAAAAGTGAGTGGAAAGCCATTTTCGCATAATGTACATGGTGTAAGAGTAGTTGAGTTCCTGGAGAAAAATGGTGAAGGACTTAATCTGACGTGGGAGGTCAAGGATGGAATACTGAATCACAAGACCAGCCTCACGCCGGCGACACTAGAAGGTGATATTGTCAGAATATCAGATAAGATTGCCTATATAAGCCATGATATAGATGATGGTATAAGAGCGGGAGTTCTTTCGGAGGATACGCTTCCGAAGAATATAACCGATATTATGGGACATTCTACAAGAGATAGGCTCGATATGATGATTCACAATGTTATAGATAATTCTGCTGATTCACCAAGGGCTAAGATGTCCGATGAATGCTGGAATGCTCTGATGGAGCTGAGACAATATATGTTTGAAATGCTCTACACCAATCCAGTTGTTAAAAAAGAAGAGACTAAGGCCTACGAGATCATCATGATATTATATGAAAGATTTATGAAAAATCCTGAGTTAATACCTGATGAGTTTAAGAAGGATAATCTGGATCTGGAGACAGCTGTTACGGATTATATCGCTTGTATGACTGACAATTATGCTGTTGAACTGTTCCAGAATATTTATATACCTCAGAGCTGGAAATGTTACTAAAAGAAGAGGTGTGACATGTTTATTCCAAAGGAATTGAAGGATGAGATAGTAGCGAGAAATGATATCGTAGATGTTTTGTCTGAATACATTTCTCTGAAGAAATCGGGTTCCGATTATGTGTGCTGCTGTCCCTTCCATAATGAGAAGACTCCGTCGTTCCATGTAAGTCGTGAGCGGCAACGGTATAAATGCTTCGGTTGTGAGACTGGAGGCGGAGTTATAACATTTTTAATGAAACATGAGAATATGACTTTCCCAGAGGCAGTGAAGAATCTGGCTGACAGAGTGGGGATAGATCTTCCGGAGCGAGAGCTTACGGCGGAAGAGAAGCAGAGGATAACCAAGCGAGAGAAGCTATTTGATATTAATCTAACGGCTGCTGGTTACTTCCACTACATTCTTGTTAATTCGCCGCGTGGTAAGTCGGGCTATGAATACTTCAAGAATCGAGGTATAACCGATGAGACCATAAAGAACTTTGGACTGGGATATGCAGATGTCTACAGGGATGATCTTTATAAGTATCTGAAGTCCAAGGGTTACTCAAATGAACTCATGAGAGATGCAGGTCTTGTAAAGTTCGATGAGAAGTACGGACCTTCAGATATGTTCTGGAATCGAGTTATAGTGCCGATTACAGATATGAGCAACAATGTTATCGCATTTGGTGGACGAGTTCTTGGAGATGCAAAGCCGAAGTACCTCAACACGAGGGAGACGGAGGTCTTTAACAAGAGCCGAAATCTCTTCGCTATGTATACCGCGAAAACGAAGTGCAAGAAGGGAATTATCCTCTGCGAAGGATATATGGATGTAATAGCTATGCATCAGGCGGGCTTCCAGAACTCCACGGCGTCGCTAGGAACGGCATTTACCGAGGGACAGGCATCTATAGTGAAGAAATATACTTCAGATGTTTATCTGGCATATGATAGCGATGGAGCTGGTACAAATGCTGCAATGAAGGCAATCAGCATACTGCGTAAGTATGATATGTCGCAGAAGGTAATAAATCTGAAGCCTTATAAGGATCCGGATGAGTTTATAAAGGCTGAGGGTGCTGAGGCATTTGAAGAGAGGATTAAAAATGCAATAAATGGCAGACTCTTCGAGATTGACTTTATCTCTAGCAGCTACAATCTGGATGATCCTGAAGAAAAGACAAAGTTTATGAAAGCTTCTGGTAAGCTTTTAGCTGGAATCGACGACAAGGTCGAGCGAAGCAATTATATAGAGAAGGTGGCCACGAAGTATTATCTGGATAAGGAAGTACTGAAGGGTATAGTATCCGAGATAGGACTTGCTGGACTCGGTCAGAAGAATCTGGCTGATACGATGCAGTCGGATATAGACGATATGCCAGAAGATATAGGGACTAGAACAAGGCGCGAGAGGAAGTCTTCTAGGGAAGAAAATCCTTATGAAGAGAAAGAAATGTATCTTCTCACGATTCTAGCAAATAACGAGGAACTGGTCGGCAAGCTCAGTGATGTCTTATCCGAGGAAGACTTTACTGAAGGCACCACACATGAGGTTGCAAAGTTGATGTTTGATCAGTACCGCTCTTCGGGAAAGGTTGATGTAGCTAATATCATTTGCGATTTCGAGGACCTGGAGTCGCAGGAAAAGGTTAGTAAGATATTTACTACTGACTTTGACTTTGATACTACACCATCCGCGATGGAGAAGATTCTTACAGATCTTATTATCAAGGTGAAAACCAATAATATAGATAAACAGCTTACAACTGGTACTGGGACGAACCGAATACATCTCGCCCAGGAAAAGGAAAAGATTAAAAAATTAAAGATTAGAATATAGAGAGGGAAAGATTATGGCAACAAAGAAAACATCAGAGGAGAAGGAAGTTAAGGAGACAGTTAAGAAGACTGATTCTAAGAAGACAAAGGGCAAGAAGGTTACAAAGAAGGCTGTAACTGATATGTTCAAGGAGCTAAATGTTAGCGTAGATAAGAAGGCTACTTGCGTTCGTGAGGATGATGCAGTGGCTTATCTTGTAAAGAATAATTTCGCTGTAGAAGATTTTATAAATGAGGTTGATGAGTATCTTTCATCAAACTCAAATACTTCAATATTCATAGTAGCTCCAGATGGAGATGACATGAGTGTTAGCGAGTGGAAGGCTAATAGTGCAGTTCTCTTTGAGAGTCCTGTAAGCTTTGAGGGTAAGGATTATATCAGACCTGCTGCTTATGTTCGTGATGTACTCATTTCAAAGTTTAAGGAGCTTTATAACAATCCAAAGCCTAAGAAGAAGAACGTAGTGAATATGATAGAGTATCGTGATGCAATCCTCGATTATTTTGACCAGGATGAGGCATTTACTCAGTTTTCTCAGGCTAATCAGTATGAGAGCTTTGCTGATGCATTCTGGGGTATCTACTCAGATTTATACTTTGATGGAGATTACAAGAAGAGCTCTGAGGGTTCTGACTCAGAAGAGTTCCATGTGGCTGATATAAAGGATTTCTTTAACAACATTATAGAGAAGGCTGTTGATCAGGCTGATGGAAAGAAGATTGAGCATATAGAAGATCTGTATGAAATGTTCCACGAGAGCGATATGTGCAAATCAGCACAGTTTGTATATGGCGATGCGAGCGATGAGACTGGTATGACATCTCAGGGCCGTGCAATGTTTGAGGCAAGACTTAAAGAGCTCTTAGAGAATGCTAAGAAGCATAATAACGTCATTTATGATGATGAGATAGTAAAGGCAACTAAGAATCTTGATCCAAAGGATATTCCTGATTACTGCGCAAAGGCACTTGAGTTCTTCGAGATAAATGGAGTAGAAGTTCTCAGCGTTATCGATGATGAGCCAGATATCAGCGACGAAGAAATGCAGATGGAACTTGCCGAGGAAGAAGAAATCGATCTTGAGAAGATTGATATGTCTGTTCCAGAGGGAATCAGCCTTGAGGATCCTGTAAGAATGTACCTTAAGGAGATTGGTAAGGTTTCACTTCTTACAGCTGAGGAAGAGATTGATCTTGCTCAGAGAATGGAAGAGGGTGACGAACTTGCAAAGAAGACGCTTGCAGAAGCTAACCTTCGTCTAGTTGTTAGTATAGCTAAGAGATATGTTGGTAGAGGAATGTTGTTCCTCGATCTTATTCAGGAAGGTAATATGGGTCTTATTAAGGCCGTTGAGAAGTTCGATTACAGAAAGGGATATAAGTTCTCTACATACGCAACATGGTGGATCAGACAGGCTATTACAAGAGCTATAGCTGATCAGGCTAGAACGATCAGAATCCCAGTTCACATGGTTGAGACAATCAACAAGCTTACTAGAGTTTCAAGACAGCTGCTTCAGGAACTTGGTCGTGAGCCAAGCCCAGAAGAGATTGCAGAGGAAATGGAGATTCCAGTAGAGAGAGTTAGAGAGATTCAGAAGATATCTCAGGAGCCAGTTTCACTTGAGACACCTATCGGTGAGGAGGAAGACAGTCACCTTGGAGACTTCCTTCCAGATGAGGATATTCCAGCACCTTCAGAGGCTGCTGCATCTACTATTCTTAAGGAACAGCTGGTTGAAGTACTTGGAACACTTACAGATAGAGAGCAGAAGGTACTTAGACTGAGATTTGGTCTAGACGATGGTAGAGCTAGAACACTTGAAGAAGTTGGTAAAGAGTTTAAGGTAACTCGTGAGCGTATCAGACAGATAGAGGCTAAGGCTCTTAGAAAACTGAGACACCCAAGCCGTTCACGTAAACTGAGGGAGTTCCTTGAGTAATGGATATCGAGAAGAGAATATCTAGTAGAATGAAATGTATAGCCGGTATGGTCACCCCTGGAAAGAGGGTGGCCGATATCGGCTGTGATCATGCTTATACATCAATATATTTGGTCGAAAAAGGCCTCGCCCAAAATGTAGTGGCGATGGATGTAGCAGAAGGTCCGCTTAAATCAGCCAGGAAGAATATAGATTCATTTGGCCTTGGGGAGCGTATAGAAACTAGGCTCTCTGATGGAATGACCGCACTTGTCCCTGGGGAGACAGATGCAGCCATAATCGCTGGTATGGGTGGACTTCTTGTGATAGATATCTTGAGACGTGGAATGAATGTATGGCAGAGTGGGTATGAACTGATACTCTCGCCGCAGTCAGAGATTCCAGAAGTTAGACGTTTCTTAAGAGAAAATGGTGCCAAGATCATTGATGAACATATGATGCAGGAGGATGGTAAATATTATAATATCATCAAGGCTGTTTCAAATGATGAAAAGCAATCAATATATAATGATGAAAACACTGCAGATGCAACAGAAGAAACGGGGATAGACACTAAAAGTAGTGTACCTGTGGTGATAGGGGATAATTATGGTGAGAAGCTGATTGAGAAGAAGTCTCCGGTACTAAGACAGTACCTGGTGGAGCGTCTTGAGAAGCTAAGCGGTATCTATTGCCGATTATCGAAAGAGACAGGGGAACGTGTAGTGGACAGAATGGCTGAGGTTTCGCAGGAATCACGTGAGATTGAGGCGGTTCTGGAACTATTAAAGTAAACTTCTTTGCAGTGATAGGTGAGGCGCAGATAAAGGAGTAAGGGTATGACGTTAGAAGAGTTATATAATGAAAAATATGGGGATAATAATCATAAAGTAGTGGCGGCAATCGTAAATGGCCGTCTTAGAGAACTTACAAAGGATGTAAGTTCAGACGATGAAGTAGAATATGTAAATCTTAGCAGTCCTATCGGCTTTGATCTCTATAAGAGAAGCCTTATACTTCTAATGCTCAAGGCTGCAAAGGATGTTCTCTCTAAACTAGAGGGAGACTACCGTATTGAAGTAATGTATTCTGTTGGAAGCGGATTCTTCTGCAAACTGATGGATACAGATGTTGAGCTGACAGAAGATATCATATCTAAAATTAAGAATAGAATGTATGAACTGGTGGATGAAGATCTTCCTATAGAGAAGGAAATCTGTTCCACAGTTGATATGAGAGATGAATTCCTTAGAAGGGACCTTCCTGGAAAGGCAAGTCTCCTCAAGTTCAGAAAATCATCCAGAATTAATATCTACTCACTTGGTGGTTATAGAGACTATTACTATGGATATATGGTTCCTTCAACAGGCTACCTGACAAAGTTCGATCTAGTAGCTTATGAAGATGGATTCATTGTTGTAATACCTCAGAAAGCCACTGGTGAACTTCCAGAGAAAAACCCAGAGACAGGAACATACTATTTCCCTAACAAGCTTTACTCAGTTCTTCGAGAGACAGAAGATTGGGGACACCGACTTGGCGTAGGCTACGTGGGAGATATTAATAACGTTATAGTAAAGGGTGGTGTGAGCAATATGATTCTCGTTCAGGAAGCACTGATGGAGAAACAGATTGCTGATATAGCCAAGAAGATAATTGAAGGTGATAAGAAGCTTGTACTTATAGCTGGACCATCATCCTCAGGAAAGACCACATTTTCAAACAGGCTCAGTATACAGCTGATGGCGTATGGAATACATCCACATCCTATCGCTATGGACAACTTCTTTAAAGAAAGAAGTGAGACCCCTGTTGATGAAAATGGAAAATATGACTTTGAATGCCTAGAAGCACTGGATCTTGCTCTCCTGGAAAAAACTATGTCCAGACTTCTTGAAGGCGAAGAAGTTAAGATGCCAACATTTGAGTTTACTCAGGGTAAGAAAGTCTATGACGGCACAACACTTAAACTTGGAAAAAATGATGTTATCGTAATGGAAGGAATCCATGCGCTAAATCCAGAGTCTACGAGAACCCTTCCAAAGGATAGCTGTTACAAGATATACATCAGTGCTCTGACACAGCTTAATCTAGATGAGCATAACAGAATATCTACAACAGATACAAGACTTCTACGTAGAATCGTAAGAGATGCGAGAACGAGAGGTCATTCAGCTACTAGAACTATAGAAATGTGGCCATCCGTAAGACGTGGAGAAGAGAAGTACATCTTCCCATTCCAGGAAGAAGCAGACACTATGTTTAATTCTGCAATTATCTATGAGCTTCCTGCAATAAAGACATTTGCAGAGCCACTTCTTTATGGAGTGCCAGAAGATTCAGAGGCATACTACGAGGCAAATAGACTTCTTAAGTTCTTGGGATATTTCCTGGGAATAGATGTTCAGAATGTACCACAGAACTCACTGATGCGAGAGTTTATCGGTGGAGGCTGCTTCAAAGTTTGATGAGTGTATCCGGACGCAAGTATGCTTTACAAAGCGTGAATAGTGTACTTGCTCGACATCGCTTCCGCTCAGTACGGGCTACCCCTAGCGGCCGCTTCGCTCGCTAAGCTCTCACGTCGCAAAGCTCGTGAATCGCTAAGCGCCGAGACCCGTAATGGTCTCGCAAGCATACTATTCACGCTTTTTGTATGAGCATACTTGCTGTGGATTGGCACAAAAAAAACGAGTAGGACTATAAGCCGGGTTCTGTCGCGGATAATCATCTATCTAGACCTTATGTTGCCACAAGGTTCAAGCAACCTACCTGAAGCTCGGCGGGCAGCGTCAACACTTCTGCTTGGTCTTGCATCGGATGGGGTTTACAATGCCCTGTCTGTCACCAGCCAGGCGGTGAGCTCTTACCTCGCCATTTCACCCTTACCATATCCCGAAGGATGTGGCGGTATACTTTCTGTTGCACTTTCCTTTGAGTCGCCTCAACTGGACGTTATCCAGCATCCTGCCCTGTGATGCCCGGACTTTCCTCACGACCGCTGGGAACGGTCCCGCGATTATCTATCCTACTCGCAACGAGGAATATACCACAATAATTTAATCATTGTCAACAATGTGCGTGATATATTGCATGCACTTAAATCAGTTATATAGAATATGATTAGTAGTTTTAGATATATAGTGGAGGATTAAAGTACATGATCAGGAGAACTTGTACCAGAAAAAAACTGGGTACATGGATATTAGCCATTCTGCTTATGGTGGGAATGGTTTTATCTTTATGTCGTTCAGATTCATTTGCGGCCAGAGAGAACTTTAAGGTGGAGGTTAGCTCTGAGATTTCAAATGATGGTGGATACTATAAAGTTAGTATGGATATCGAGAATCTTGGAAAAGATTTTAAGGGAAAAGCGCGCCTAGTTGCTGAAGGTTCTTCGGGTATGGTTGGTTACGATGTTGATATATCGATTCCCAATGGATCCACGAAGACATATACAGTGAATGTTCCGGAATACTATAAATCTACTACAAGTGCAGTAGAAGTGCAGATATTTAATCAGAAGGATAAGAAGGAGTATGCTGAAAAGTTCAGTTCAGTGTTTTCCCAGGGATCCGATACACTTAGGTTCGCTGTTCTTTCTGATAATGCAGATTCTTTATCTAAGTTAGATATGGGTGGATATGGAGTGTCTGTAAATAGTGACATTTATTATATTGCAACTGAGAATGTTGATGGATCTAAGCTTGCTGAAAATATTGATTCATATTCTGGTCTTATTATAAATGATTATGATACCAGTACTCTTTCTGATGAGACCTTGTCTAAGATAGAAGATTGGACAAGGCAGGGCGGTATTCTTGTACTTGGATCAGGAGAAAATGCAGAAAGAGTTGATTCGGGGTTTTCAGAAGATTTTCTAGGGATGAAGTTTTCTTCAACTTATACATTGTCCTACACGTCTAATGTTGAGGAATTCGATGAGTATGAAGTTGCAAGGTTTACCTATAGTGCTGACTATAGTTATGATTCATTTATGTCATATTCATGTGTGGTAGGTAACGGCCTGATAGTTTGCTGTACTATCGATCTTGCTGATTATCGAGATAATGATGGTAGTATGAGTGGAGCGCTTCAATCTTTATATCAAAATGCTATCTTAAATGTTAGAACTACTACTCAAAATTATGGTTATTCAAATATAAGCCTATATACACTTGAAACACAGCAGGGATTTATGGAAAAACCTGCTAAATCTGCTTCGGTTCTTCTAATACTTTTAATAATTCTTTATACAGCTATTGTCGGTCCGATTAGTTATCTTGTGCTTATGGCTATGAAGAAGAGAGAAATGATATGGATCGCTATTCCTGCAATTTCTCTGATTACAGTACTCTTTGTCTTTCTTATAAGCTTAGGAGTAAGGGTTAAGGGTATCAGTCTTAAGTCTGTGAGTGCTATAGATTTATCTAACGGTAAGAAGGATTGTTATGTATTTGGATATGCTCCTGATCCTTCTGAATGGAGTGTTAAGGCAAAGGAACCTTGCGATTACGTTGCTATTACAGATTCATATTCATATGGTAATGGAGTAGAACTAGCAGTAAAGCAGTTGGAGGATGAAGAGGAACTTACATTTTATCCAGATGGTTCTTTTGATACTAAATGTGCGGTGCTCTGTTCTAAAGAATCTGGATATGGTAACTTCAATGTAGATGTTTATGATTCGGGAGCAGGTAATCAGGATGATGATGACGATGATTATTATTCCAATTCATATAATTCAGGAGTAGATTCAGGAACAGTTGAGAATACTACTGGAATTGATTTCGACTATGTTCTTATCATTACGCAGGCTGGAACTCAGCTTAAGGAAAATGTTAAAAATGGAGATAAGATAACAATTTCCTTAGATAAGTCAAGTTATAAATATTCACATTATTCATTTGGCATGGATTATCTTAATAATGATTATTCTAAGAAGTATTATGATAAGAAGGACTATGCTGCGTCTGGAGCGATTTCGGCGATGATACTCGCGTCACAGAAGGTAGAGTCGCAAAATCTCGAAATGCTTGTACTAGGAGTTAAGGAATCTAAGAGCAAGACTGATCAGGGGGAAAACTCCTGGGATGTTTATTATTCAGCTTATTAACAGTAGGAGGGACGATATGTTATATATTAATAATTTATATAAAATCTATGGCCGTTTCCCTGCTGTTCAGGGACTTACATTAAGAGTTCCTAAGGGGGATCTCTTTGGATTTGTTGGGCCAAATGGAGCTGGTAAGACTACAACTATAAGAATAGTATGCGGGCTTATGCAGGCGACTTCTGGAAGCGTTACTGTAAATGGAGTAACAGCTATAAATGGAACAGGCAAGCCTGTGTCTGGCAAAGTGATGCGTGAGCTGAAGAGGAATATCGGATATGTGCCGGACTTCTTCGGTGTATATGATAACCTGAAGGTTACTGAATATCTGGAGTTTTATGGTTCATTAAATGGTATGTCATACCGTGATATTAATGCTACTACTGATGATCTCTTGGCGCTTGTTAATCTTCAGGATAAGAAAGATTTCTACGTTGATACATTGTCTCGTGGTATGAAGCAGAGACTTTGCGTTGCAAGAGCTCTTCTTCATAATCCAAATCTTCTGGTGATGGATGAACCATCTTCAGGACTTGATCCAGTTGCGAGAGTTGAGATGAAGGAACTTCTGATGAACCTTCAGTCTATGGGTAAAACTATAGTTATCAGTTCTCATATTCTGGCTGATATAGCTGAGATGTGTAATGCAATTGGTATTATGAATCGTGGTAGACTGATAGCTGCTGGCAAGATGGAGGATATACTGAAGACTGGTACAGATATGAGTAGGCTGATCATTTCATTTTCCTCAGGTATTGACCAGGCTGCACAGATATTTACTGAGAATCCTTATATACATATCGAGTCTATACGTGAGAATCAGATAATTCTCAGCGGTGTTGCTGATGATGGCTTTGCGGATAAGATAATTGTTGATCTTATCAACCGCGGTGTCGTTGTATCTGGCTTCCACAGAGAAGAAAGAACTCTTGAAAAAATCTTTATGGATATGACAGGAGGTGCGGCATAATGAATATCAAGAAATTATTCAAAGTTAATCCGATTGTCAAGAAGGACCTGAAGGTTATATCTAGAAGTATGAAGTATTCTTGGGGTCTGTTTGCTTATGTTGCTATCCTCGGTATAGTATTCATTTTTACGATGCTTATAATAGGTGGTGTAGATAGATATACGGGTTCATATAAGAATACAGATATTTATGAGGGATATGTTTCATTTTTCCCTGTTATCGGAATAGCGCAGCTCTGTATCATATCGCTGATAGTTCCTATCTTTACCGCATCATCCATATCGGGTGAGAGGGAGAGGCAGACGATGGATGTTTTGCTGACTACGACTACTCCTTCATACAGCATTATTATAGGTAAGATTACATCAGCTGTTCTTAGGGTAATGACCTTTGTTGTAGCAAGTATTCCACTTATGGCAGTGTCATTTGTGATGGGTGGTATTAACTGGGGGACGCTTTTTGAATATCTGATTCTTGCCTTTGTATTTGCGATATATACAGGAAGCATTGGAACATTCTGCTCAGCAGTGTTTAAGAAGTCTATTCCAGCAATCATTGTGTCTTATATAATCTATGGGGCAATCTATGGACTTACATACACACCAGCTATAATAGTAAGTATCATGTCTGATATAGACGATGGATTTTTTGCTTTTATAACTACGCTTGGTAATCCGGTTCAAGAGTTTCTGATGTTCTTCTACCAGAAAATTAGCGGAGAAGGGCTTATGGATTATATGATTCAGTATGGAAATTATCCGGATTTCGTTAATTGGATATTTAAGACAGATGTTTGGATAGTGCTGTCATGTTTATTCCAGCTGGGAATTGCGGCCTTCTTTATATGGCTGTCAACCCTCAAGATACGCCCAGGCAAGAAATAAGAATGAGTCACTTCGCACGTCCGACGTAACTGGTGACTCAAAAATGAGTCAGCAGTTACGTCGGACGTGGAAGCTGACTCATTCTGTGAAAGAGGTTAGAAGTGGAGTTTATTTATCGATTTATCGACAGGATAAGGATTAAACTTAATAGAAATATCATGAGGAAGTCTGTGGTCGCGGCGCTTATGGTCGGTGCGCTCCTCGGACTTCTTGTTGTGACTATCAGCCTCTTCGTGCCTATATACGAAAGGGCTGTGCTAATCACGGCCATTATCCCACCGGTTCTATCAGTTCCAGTGGGTATTTTTATGGGAATCAAGAGAAGAATTGATGACAAGGCGGCGGCCGTGTATATAGATGGATTTGGCTTCAAGGAGAAGATTATAACTGCTCTGGAAAATGAGAAGTATAAGGACCCGGTGATCTTGATGCAGAGGCAGGATGCAGAGGCCCATCTAAGAGCCGAAGGGTTTAAGGTAAATGTTAAATATGAGATGCCTTGGCTTAAGCTGAGTGTATGCTTCGTAGCTATTATACTTGCCATCTTCCTCTTTCTGCTGCCAACAAATGCTAAGAAAGTGGCGGCGGATAAGCATGAAGCTAAGGTTCTGGCAAAGCAAGCTGAAAAGGAAGTTCAGGAGATGCTTGAGGCTATGGAAGAGATAGATCAGAGCGAACTGTCGGAGGCAGAGCTCGCAGAGCTACAGCAAATGATGGAATCTCTTGAAATGTCCCAGAATGAGTTTAGTCAGGCGTCTTCTATGGAGGACTTCGAAAAGGCTAAGAATAAGTATGATTATAAGCTGGGGGAGGCTTCGGAAAAACTTGGTTCTCTTGCGAATGGAAAGACAGAGAATACTCAGAAAAAGATAAAGAGTGCACAGCAGATAGCCGAGAATCAAAATGAGTCAGAAAAGCAGAAACAAACTGCTATGAATCAGAATGGAGAGAACGGAGAGAACGGCCAGAACGGAGAAAACGGCCAGAACGGAGAAAACGGCCAGAGCGGTGAAAACGGCCAGAATGGCGAGAACGGCCAGAGCGGTGAAAACGGAGAGAATGGCCAGAGCGGCGAAAACGGCGAAAACGGCGAAAACGGCCAGAACGGAGAGAACGGCCAGAGCGGTGAAAACGGCCAGAGCGGTGAAAACGGCGAGAGTGGCCAAAGTGGTGAAGGTCAGGGCGAAGGTGAGAATGGTGAAGGTCAGACCGGACAGCAGTCTGGCAATGGAAGCGGTTCAGGCCAGGGCCAGGGTGGAAATAGCGGCATGACCTCAATGCAGCATAATCATGATTATGTAAGTGTAAATCAACAGGTTTCGGGTCAGTATAGCGATAACACTACTTCGCAGTATTCACATGAACAGAACGGACTTACCTGGGAGGGTACTCAGGTTCCATACGATACAGTAGTAAATGAATACAGCGAACAGGCTTATGAAGGAATAGATAAAGGAAAGTATCCTGGAACAATGTCAAATGTTATAAAGGAATACTTCTCGGGTCTTTCAGATTAGAAATGATATAAATGGAGGATAGTAAAGTGGATTATAATCAGGCAGTTGGAGTAATAAATCAGGTAAGAACAGAGATTCATAAGGAAATTATAGGACAGGAGAAGACAGTAGAGAGTCTTCTGATGGCACTGCTTACTGGAGGAAATGTTCTGCTAGAAGGTATGCCGGGACTTGGAAAGACAAGACTGGTTCAGACTATCAGTCATGTCTTCAAGATGTCATTTAAGAGAATCCAGTTTACGCCGGATCTTATGCCTGCAGATATAACAGGAACAAATATTATGGTTCGAAATGAGCAAGGCAGCAGCTTCAAGTTCGAAGCAGGACCAATATTTGCAAATGTTGTTCTAGCCGATGAGATAAACAGAGCTACTCCTAAGACACAGTCAGCGCTTCTGGAGGCCATGCAGGAACATACTGTAACGGTCGGCGATGTGACGTATGCTCTTCCTGATCCATTTTTCGTAATAGCTACCCAGAACCCTATAGAACAGGAAGGAACATATCCACTTCCTGAGGCACAGCTGGATAGATTTGCTATGAAGCTTCTTGTGGAGTATCCAACAAAGCAGGAGCTTGCGGCGATAGTTAACCTTACAGAAGGCTTCGGTGTTCAGCCAGCACAGCCAGTTATTAGTCCGGAGCAGCTTATAGAGATAAGACAAATGATTCAGCAGATTCCTATAGCAGAGCCTGTTATGGACCGTGCGCTTACACTTGTAATGAATACACATGCTGAGAATAAGTATATCAGAGAAGGCGCGAGTCCTCGTGCGGCGCAGTATATTGTGCGATGCGCAAAGGCGAGAAGCTTTATGCTAGGACGTCTAAATGTAGCATTTGAGGATATAGACTATGTAGCACCAGCAGTACTACGTCACCGTATTATTACAAGCTTCGATGCTGTGGCTGACGGAGTGACACCAGATCAGATCATTGCACAGTTATAGAACTTTAAGGTAATTCTAAAGATAGAAAGCTACATTTGAAGATATTATGCAGACCATAGATTTAAGAGAACTCGAAAAACTGAATATGCTTAAGCTATCGATTAAACGCAGTTTGTCCCAGGGGGAAGGACTTAGACGTTCTTCCGCCAAGGGACGTTCTGCGGAGTTTTCGGGTTATCGCGAGTATATCCCGGGGGATGACATGCGATACGTGGATTGGAATGCATTTGCCCGCCTAGATAAGCTCTACATTAAGGAGTTTATGGAGGAGAAAGAGGGACGGGTAAATATTTATCTTGATACCAGCCGTTCTATGGAGTTTGGCGAGAAGCTTAAGAGTACGCTGATGTCTGAACTCACAGAATCTATTAGTTATATAGCTTCCAGTGGGAGAGATAGTGTATTTATAACAGATCTTGCTAATCCTACTTATACATTTAAAGTACCATCAGGTAGGCAAGGGGTTGGCACCCTTCGGAAATGGCTTGAAGGGATTCATCCTGGAAATGAAGTAAAAAGCATTAGTCTTAAGGAATCACTTAAGAAAGCTATAAGAGGTAGAGGTGGACTCGCCTTTGTAATATCAGACTTTATGGATGAAGGATTTCTGGATGCGGAGTCAGATATTCTAAAGCTTTTTGGATATCATGGTATGGAGGTGGTACTGCTTCATGTTATGTCCCGAGAAGAGCTTGAGATAGATGAAGATGGTGCATTTCAGCTGGTAGACAGCGAGGAAGAAAGTAAGGAAGTCAGACTGACATTAGATAAATATTCAATCAGAGATTATAAGAAAACACTTGAGAAATATATGCGAGATATTGAAGATAAGGCCCGTGCGGCGGGTGGAAAGTATGTACTATGTTCCACAGGAGAAAGTATATCTAAGCTTATCTTTGAATCTATGAGAGATGTATTTTTATGAGGTAGAAGATGACATTTGCAAGTCTTCTCCCGCTGATCGCTTTGGTGGGAGTACCGATCATCATAATACTATATCTAATGAAACCTAAGGGGGTACGAAAAGTAGTGCCCTCTGTTTTGCTGTGGAAAAATGCAGAACGTAACGAGAGGAGTACCACATTTTCTAAGAAGCTTATCAAGAATATCCTGATGTTTATAGAGATAATGGCGCTTCTTTTCCTCATGCTCGCAGCTATGTCTCCAGCTATTAAGAGAAATGTATCTGGCAGCAGCAAGAGTACGATACTTGTTATAGATACTACAGGAAGTATGCAATTTGAGGATGAGGGCTCTGGCAGTAGATTCGAGGAAGCTATAAGAGATGCAAAGGACTTTGTTGAGACTTCCTCTGGCGAGGTGTCCATCATAACTTGTGGTGAGAGCGTAGAAGTACTTGCTAATAAGAGTCGCGATAAGCAGAAGATGAAGAGACTTTTGTCGGGCATTGAACCAACTGATGCATCGGGAGATATCCGTGATGCTGAGGGTATTATGGAATCCCTTGAGTGCGAGGATATTATAGTATTTACCGATGGAAATGGAGCGGCAGGCCTTAAGGATCTTACAAGCAAGCTTTCTCTTGATATTAAGGTGTATGGTAAGCCATCTGCAAATGCAGGACTTACACAGATGTCAATGAAGAAGAATGAAGAAGGTCTCTATGATATAGCTGTTGGTTATCAGACGAAGGGTATAAAGACAGCTTCATTTGATATATCTCTCTATGATGCAGAGGGAAATCTTCTGGATGTTAGAAACATCAGTCTTACTGAAGATAGTAGTAATACGATACTAAGTCTTGGCAAAGATGTTAAGGGTGAATATGTTAGAGCCGAGCTTACAGGCTATGGCGAGGATGCATTATCTAGGGATAATGTTGCATATGCTGTGAAGACTGATAGTAGTCTTGCAGCGTCTTACTTTGTAGGAGCTGGTAATACTTTCTACGAGAAGGCTTATCAGGCTGTGGCAGGTGAAAGTATAGTAAAGGTAACATCTGACAGTGATGTTCCAGATGAAGAAAAAAATGTACTTATATATGATAAGGCTGAACTGGTTAATAAGAATAAGAATCGTCTAGTTCAGGGCTATCACCCAAAGGATGCTAAGGAAGTAAAGGGTGCTATAGTTACGGTAATAACAGGTGACCTTATAAAGGATATGTCTAACTATACATTTGGCGCTTCAAACCTGTATATTTTAGACTGTCCATCCTGGGCTGAACCTTTGATGGTGATTAATCAAGGTTCTGAAGATGAAGCCGTTGTTGCTTATTACGGTGAAGAGAATGGAGTTCGTCAGGTTGTTCTTGGCTTTGATATCAGAGATTCTGAGTATCCACTTATGGCAGAGTTTCCTATATTTATAGCTGATGCCTTGGAGTATCTTACAGACGAGAGTCTTGTCAGAGAGAAGTATATACTGGCGGGAGAGGAACTGACTCTAAGTCCTTCAGTTAGTAGCAATATGAAACTAACTAGTGCCAGCGGCGGAACTTCGAATCTGGAAGTTGCTGGACTAAATAAGCTGGAGGATGGCGATAAGAAGGAATACTATGTTACAAGATATCCTTCCTCTGAGGGAGATGGCTCTCAGGATATCCAGTCTATGAGTTATATCCAGCAGGCCGATTATGGTATAAAGTTTGGCTCTCTTAAGAAGATATGCCTTGTTATAGCACTTATCCTGATCATTCTCGACTGGGTTATCTATATCAGAAGGCGAATGCATGTTAAGAAGCCAGAACTTATATGGAGAATAGCTCTTACAGTGCTGGTTCTTCTATCTATTATAGGTGTAAATCTACCTGGACGTAAGCATAAGACTACAACCATATTCCTGGTAGATATGTCTGACAGTAATATCGCAAATCTTCAGGAAGAAGAAAGTTATATAAGGGAGCAGATTGAACTGCTTCCTGCAGGAGAAAGCTACGGAATAGTAACATTTGGCCGAAATGCTGTAACTGAGCAGTTTGTTAATAATGAAAAGGATTACTATGGCATCGCCACAAATCCTGATCGCACAGCCACAAATATTGAGGATGCGGCTGAATATGCAATCTCTCTTATTCCTGATAATCGTCTCGGAAGAATCGTTGTATTAACTGACGGTAAGGAGACTGTCGGCGATATTAGTGCTGTAAAGGATAAGCTGGAGAAGAATGATGTAGAAATCTGTGGCCTTCTCTACGAAGCAGAATATGGAAATGATATCTATATCCAGAACGTTGATATGCCAGATAAGCTTGCTACCGGGGATGCATATAATATCAAGGTTACTGTGTATAGTACTTATGAGACAAATGCTACGCTTAAGCTCTGGGATGATAGTGAGCTTGAAGATGAGACCAAGGTTAAACTCTCAAAGGGAGAGAATACATTTGTCCTTAACTGCGTAGCAGGGGATGACAGTATAGAGCAAAAGAATGTAACTATCGAAGCGGATGGGGATACAGTGCTGGAGAATAACAGCATGGTTACGGCGTCCCTCGTTGATTCACCAGAGAAGATTCTTCTGGTATCTGGTATAAAGGAAGATAGTTCGGGACTAGAGAATATCCTGAAGTCGCTGAATAAAGATGTTACTACAGTATCAGCACTGAGTGCACCAAAGGATATAACAGGTATTCTTAAATATCAGACAATCATTCTGGATGACTGTCATATAAATGATCTTCCAGAAGAGTTTCCGCAGCTGCTTCAGACATTTGTAAGAGATTATGGCGGAGGACTTATTACGACAGGTGGTAAGGAAAGCTACGCACCGGGTGGATATAAGGATACTATTCTCGAAGAAATCCTTCCTGTAGATATGACTCCTAAGGGAATTGATGAGGCTCCGTCTCTTGCAATGGCTATGGTTATAGACTGCTCAGGTTCTATGGATTCTGCAGGTTACGATCCTGTGACTGGTCAGAATACGGGAGGTCGTAAGAAAATTGATGTTGCTGTTGATGCAGCTAAGGAAGCTGTAGATGCACTTAATAGAAGTGATTATGTAGGTGTTGTTGCATTTAGTGATGACTTTAACTGGGTTCAGCCGATTGTTCTCGCGGAAGATAAGGAAGCGATAAAAGGTAAGATAGAAACGCTTGGCATAATGGGCGGTACAGTTATAAAGCCAGCGGTTATCGATGCGGCAAAGTCGCTCACCTCAGTAGATGCAGGAGTTAAACATATAATCCTTCTAACAGATGGCGAAGGTGAAACCACAGATTTCAGTGATGCTATAGAGCTAATAAATGATAATAACATTACTCTCTCTACTGTTGCAGTAGGATCGGATTCAGATACTAAGCTGCTGGAGAAGTTGGCAGAAGAGTGTAATGGACGATATTACTTTTCAGATTCATCATCAGATGTACCTAAGATATTTGCGGAAGAGGTATATCTGTCAGGAACAGCATATTATAAAAATGGAGACTTTTCCCTGTATACTAGCAACTCAAATCTAGTATCAGGTCTCTACGAGGACGGTATATCCAACATTACCGGTTATATAGCTACGTCTACAAAGAGTGGAGCGCGCGAAGTCATCACTACAAGTGAGGATGATCCACTGCTATCTAGCTGGCAGTATGGTCTGGGACACAGCGTTGCCTGGATGACAAATGCGTCTGGAGACTGGAACGCCTCTCTCGCTTCTCAGCAGGATTATCTGGAAATGTGGAAAAGAATGCTGGATTATACAAGCATGGATAATGAGCTGGGTAAGGATGCGGTTTCTGTGTACAAGAGACGAGGCAAGATAGAGATAAGTTACTCGGCAAGTGAATATTCGGAAGATACATCAGTTGTAGGAGTCTGTACTTCTCCATCTGGAGTTACTGAGGAGCTGGCACTTGAACCATCAGATCCAGGTAACTATACTGCTAGCTTTGAACCAAAAGAAATGGGAGTTTATATCATTAATATTCGCCGAAAAGAAGGGGAGGATACGGTCGCATCAACCACAGCTCTGGAAACTCTTGAGTTTTCTGATGAATATAGACGAGATCTGTCAAATGCAAACTTCATAAGCTTTATAGAAAATAATGGAAGAATGCTGGAGACAGGCACAAAGCTATATACAAAGGTGAAGGGCGTAAATCAGAATAAGAGGGATATTACAGATATAATCATTATCCTATCTATCGTAATGCTTCTTATAGATATAGTGATCAGACGATTTGATCTCAGTCGTAGGCTCGTAAGTCTTGGCTCATCAGGCACACACGAAAAACCTAAGAAAAATGATATAAAACAATCGAAGGTTATCAAACCTGAGGCAGTGAGCGTGGAGGCTTCTCAGTCGGTAGAGAACCAGGATGTAAATGGGGTTCAGACAGCTGATTCATATGCAGGTGCACCGGTAGAACAAGAAGTTCCAGGTAAGAAGCATAGAAAGAAAAAGAATAAGCCGAAAGAGGAGCCACAGTCAGAAGGCCTTGATATGGCAACTCTGCTCCAGAAGAAAAAAGACCGTAATCTATAGAAAAGGTTTAAAAAAGTATAAAATAAGGCTAAAAAAAGATTACTATTTAGATATAATATATGTTATTATATAAAACAGCGTTAATTTAGAAATTGACTAAATTAATTCCTACCACAATTTTTTATAAGGAGGATCATATGATTTACTCAACAGAAGTTAAGAACATGTGCCCTGTTACTCAGGGAGTACATCATGGTGCTGCCCCTATTCCAGAGGAAGCAAAATGGGTACAGGCAAAAAAGGTTGAGGATATATCAGGCTATACACACGGTATTGGCTGGTGTGCACCTCAGCAGGGATGCTGCAAGCTTTCCCTTAATGTAAAGGATGGTATCATCCAGGAAGCTTTAGTAGAGACAGTTGGTTGTTCAGGTATGACTCATTCAGCAGCTATGGCAGCTGAAATCCTTCCAGGACTTACAGTTATGGAAGCACTTAATACTGACCTTGTATGTGACGCTATTAACACAGCTATGAGAGAGCTGTTCCTTCAGATCGTTTACGGAAGAACTCAGAGTGCATTCTCAGAGGACGGACTTCAGATCGGTGCTGGTCTTGAGGACCTTGGTAAGGGAGCTCGTTCAATGGTTGGTACAACATACGGTACACTTGACAAGGGTCCACGTTACCTTGAACTTACAGATGGATATATTACAGACATTGCTCTTGATGAGAACGATGAAATCATCGGTTATAAGTACATCAACTTTGGTAAGATGATGGACTTCATCAAGGCTGGTGACGATGCTAATACAGCTATCGAGAAGGCAGCTGGTCAGTATGGCCGTGTTGCTGATGCAGTTAGATGTATAGATCCAAGAAAGCAGTAAGAAGGAGGGTAATAAAATGGCATTATTTGAATCATATGAAAGAAGAGAGCCTCAGATCCTTGCTGCACTTAAGGAGTATGGCATCTCATCTATAGAAGAGTGTAAAGAAATCACAGATGCAGCTGGTATCGATGTATATAACCTCATCGAAGGTATCCAGCCTATCTGTTTTGAGAACGCTAAGTGGGCTTACACAGTAGGTGCTGCTATAGCTATCAAGAAGGGCTGCAGAAAGGCAGCAGATGCTGCTGCAGCAATCGGTATCGGACTTCAGGCATTCTGTATTCCTGGATCTGTTGCTGATAGACGTAAGGTTGGTCTTGGACATGGTAACCTTGGTAAGATGCTTCTTGAGGAAGATACAGAGTGCTTCGCATTCCTTGCAGGTCATGAGTCATTTGCTGCTGCAGAGGGTGCTATCGGTATCGCTGAGAAGGCTAATAAGGTTCGTCAGAAGCCACTTAGAGTTATCCTTAACGGTCTTGGTAAGGATGCTGCTCAGATCATCTCACGTATCAATGGTTTCACATATGTAGAGACAAAGTACAACTACTTCACAGGAGAAGTTGAGGAAGTATTTAGAAAGTGCTACTCAAAGGATCCTGAGTCACCACGTGCAAAGGTTAACTGCTACGGCGCTAACGATGTACAGGAAGGTGTTGCTATCATGTGGAAGGAGAATGTTGATGTATCTATCACAGGTAACTCAACAAACCCTACAAGATTCCAGCATCCAGTTGCAGGTACATACAAGAAGGAGCGTATAGAGGCTGGTAAGAAGTACTTCTCAGTAGCTTCAGGTGGTGGTACAGGACGTACACTTCACCCAGATAACATGGCTGCAGGTCCTGCTTCATACGGTATGACAGATACTATGGGACGTATGCACAGTGATGCACAGTTCGCTGGTTCTTCATCAGTTCCTGCTCACGTTGAGATGATGGGTCTCATCGGTGCTGGTAACAACCCAATGGTTGGTATGACAGTTTCTACAGCAGTATCTATCGAAGAGGCTGCAAAGGCAGGTAAGTTCTAATATTTTATTAGAATACTTCATCGGTATAGATATAACTGATTAGAGTGATAAATGAGTCAATAGGATACCTATTGGCTCATTTTTTTTATATAAAAATATACTGAAATGTGGTATATTTTATTCATGGGGTTAAGCAATTTAAAAAAATTAACTTTGATAGTTAATACATCGATTCTTTTTATGGTTTTTGGCTTGATGGCATTCTTTCATGTCATTAAGGCTACTTTTCTTGTGTATTTTAGTATTCCCACTGCATTGGTATATGTAATTGGATATATTCTTATCTATAAAGAGAAGCTTTATGGCTATGTTGTTATGGTATATTGCTGGCTAACTTTATATATGGGAGTTACTACGATATGCCTCGGCTATGGCTATGGGTTCCATCTATACTGTATGTCCATGATTCCAATCATATTCTATACAGGATATATGGCTCGTTCCATAGACGGTAAGCCTATCCATGCGATAGTGGCAAGTGTTGTTATAGTTGCCTTCTATCTTGCAACCACTCTTATTCCTACATTTAGGGGACCTATCTATACATCCGATACAGGTGCAGATACTCTGTTTTGGATAGTTAATTCTATAATCGTATTTTCATTCCTGATTTTTTATACATATGTGATGATCAAGGGTATTACGGATTCAGAAGATAAGCTTAAGGCTCTAGCTATGAAGGATAATCTGACGGGTCTTTACAATCGTCACTATATTTTAAAGCAGCTCGAGATGGTATCTGGCAAGAATGATGAATACTATGTAGCGATGGCTGATATAGATGATTTTAAGAAGATAAATGATACATATGGCCATAATGCGGGTGACTATATACTTAAGACAGTTGCTGAGATTATGAGAGAAGCTTGTGACAATGTGTTGGTTTCGAGATGGGGCGGAGAAGAGTTTCTTGTTCTTGGCTATGATAAGAATAAGGCTCAGGAAAAAATGGAGAAAATCCGAAGCTCTATAAATAAGTATAACTTTACTTTTGAGGAAAAGAGTATTAAGGTTTCAGTGACTATAGGAATAGCAGAGCGAAGTGAAGCTGATACTATAGATAAATGGATTCAGGTCGCTGATGATAGACTCTATAATGGTAAAACATCGGGCAAGAACAGGGTGATCTTTAAGTAAAGTGAAGACATTGAGGTATAGAATTAAATATATAGTTAGTATACTTCTTGTTATGACTATTCTTTCGGGATGTGGGAGAACTAATGATGCTTCAAAGTCTGGCGAAGAAATATCATCATTTATGGAGGATTACCGAAGTGCAGTTTCATCTTCTGATTATATAGTACATGCGCTGGGCGGAGAAGAGGATAGGTCCTATATCAATTCTATCGATATGTTAGATAAAGCTTATAAAGAGGGCTTAAGAGTATTTGAGGCAGATATCTCATTTACCAGCGATGGAGTTCTCGTACTTGCACATAGTGGAGAAGACAATGTGTGGAGCAAGAATGATTGGGAGAAGAGGCTTGGGCAGAAGTATCCCTTTGACGATGAATCGGTAAAGGATTATGAATGCTATGATGCAGATAAGCATCTCTGTTCCTATGAGGTGTTTAAATCATTTAAGATACAAGGCAGATATACTGCAAATAGTTTCGCCGAGCTGCTTGATTATATGGAAGAACACGTAGATATGTACCTTATGGTGGATGCGGGACATAGGTCTTATGCCGACGCGAAGGCATATTATGAAGCGATAGTAGAGGCGGCGGATGGCAGAACCCAGGTTCTGGATAGACTTATAGCAGGCGGTCAGACTACGGATATGGTAAAGGCGGCCAGGGAAGCATATGACTTTCCACTGATTAATCTATATTTTGATAAGGATGAAAATCGGGAGTCTATTATATATTCCGCGGAAGATTTTGTGCGGTACTGCGATGCTGAGAGTATAACGAGTATCAGCATAGCGAAGGAAGTTTTTACTGAAGATGTGGCTAAGGTCATATCAGATAGTGACCTTATCATCTATGTTTTTACGGAAAATGATGAGAGCGAAGCTGAGCATATTCTATCTCTGGGAGCGGATATGGTTGGAACAGATTTCCTCTGGTCAGAAGAAAAGAAAAACTGATTATATCAGTTAAATATATCATTTAAGAAAGGCATAAGAAGTTGGGAACATTTAGTAGTTTAGAAGAAGCAAGAGAACATTTTAAGAAGGACAGATTTGCGAGCTTTAGTGGAATGGTTTTGGATGAGCTTGGAGAGGATTATTCAGTCTGCAGTGTGGAGCTCACAGAAGTGCATCAGAATGCTTATGGTGGCGTCATGGGTGGAGCTATCTTTACTCTGGCGGATCTGGCATTTGCGGCACTTTCCAATAACATACATCAGCCGACTGTGGCTCAGCAGGTAAGCATTAATTATCTGTCATCAGTTAAGGGACAGAAGCTTATCGCAAGGGCAACTATGAAGAAGGATGGAAAAAGAACTTGTACTATAGTTGTTGATGTGATAGATGATACTGGGCGTGATATAGCACAGTTTGTTGGACTTGGTTTTAAATTATAGTATAGAAAAAGATTTGATGTTATTCGTTCGTTATATATAGGAGTTATAAGATGAATACAGGTGATCTTTTGGAGATCCTTAGAGAGAAAGCAAAGGCTGATAGTAGTTTAAGGGGTAGACTGCTGGATACTAGATCCTCTGCAACACCTCTTTCGGATTTTTGTAAGATTAGTCGTGAAGTAGGAGTATCTTTATCAGAAATGGATATGATAGAGTTTGGGGAATCTTCGTATGCGGCAATGCGACGCAGTACAAATGGCGGTGGCGAGAATGCTCCGCTTCTTCAGTGGGAGGATGATGCATACGAAATGTTTCTGATGGAGTTAGAGCTACTCAAGTAACTTGTGTAATAACAAAGGAGTAAGGGATGAATATTAAGGAATTTGTTGATGGGTTTGGGGCTATGACATGCGTAGTATCTGTCGAAAGTTTTGAAGATGGCAGATATGGTAAATTTAGAATTGTAGATGGAAATAAAACATATATTGATTCGATAGAGAATCCTGCGCCAGGAGCAGAGATGTTGGTTCAGAAGTTTGAACCTAATGCTGAGTATACTCATTACATGACAAGGGATCTTAACTTTGAGGATTATTGTTACAGAGCTGCGGTTAATAAGAAATGTCTTCATTCCTATGCGCATCCTGATAGAATGCCAGGTATATGGTTTAATATGACATTTCTCCCTGTTGCCTATGAAGAGGAGATAGAGGGTGGAAAGCTTTGCTTCTGTACATATACTATGGAGATTAACTTTGAAGCAGATTCAAAGAGGCTTTCGAGCATATCTTCAGATGTTGCTTCAGCTGTTCTTGAGACATGTATTAAGCTTAGAAGTGCAAAGGACTTCAAGGTATCTATGGCTGAAGTTGTATCGGATATAAGAGATCTTTGCACAGCGGAACATTGCTGTATCCTTCTTTTGGATGAGGCTGAGAGGAAATGTTCAGTTCTAGGCGAAGCATTTGCGCCTGGTTCAAAGCTTCTACCTATGGATACATATCTGGATGATGGTTTCTATACTATAGCAGAAACCTGGCCAAATGTAATAGCTGGCAGCAACTGCTTTATAGCAAAGAATGATTATGATATGGATATAATTAAGGAGCGTAGTGCTATCTGGTATAAGTCTCTTACTGATGCAGGGGTTTACAATATAGTTCTTTTCCCTCTTAAGTTTGGCGAAGAACTTATGGGTTATATCTGGGCACTTAATTATGAGGCCGAGAATGCAACAAAGATAAAAGAGACTCTGGAGACTACCACATTTATCCTTAGTTCAGAGATTTATAACAGTCTTCTTGTTGAGAAGCTTAAGGTGCTTAGTGCATATGATATGCTTACAGAAGTTATGAATCGAAATGAAATGAATAACCTCATTGATAGAATATGTACAGATAAGTGGACTGATTCAGCAGGTGTTATCTTTATGGATCTTAACGGTCTTAAGAAGGTAAATGATTTAGAAGGACATTTGGCTGGAGATAAGCTTCTGAAGGAGGCTGCAAATCTTCTAAAGGACGTATTTGATGTAGGTAATATCTATAGGGCTGGAGGAGATGAGTTCACAATCATCTTGCAGGGTATTACGGAAGATGAACTCGGTCAAAAGGTAGAGAAGATTAGAGAATTATCGGAAAAACATAAGTCTGTAAGTTTTGCAGTAGGTAGCTGTTATGTTGAGGATAAGAAAGATATTAAGACTGCGCTCAGACTTGCTGACGAGAGAATGTATGATGATAAGAGACTATACTATGAGAGAATTAATGAGCCTAAGTATAGATAAAAAGATTGACAGATTATAAAGTGTTTGCTATTTTTAAATAGCAATTGTTGGAGGGTATTCTTCGGACAGTTCGGTTTTATGAATAATTAGCGAGACTTGCTTGTAGCTTACATGATTATTCCTATGGGAATAGTGATGTGGCTACAAGTGGGTCTCGCTTTTTCTTTGTACTAAGGTTATATACGAAATGTCTAGATGAAAAAAGTGATAATACGAAATGTCTAGATGAAAAAAGTGATGTCAAGCATTTTTGATTATGTCCCGAAATGATCAAAACATTTGCCCTGGATTTTCCAGGGCTTTTGTTATGCTTGGGGCTCTGCCCCAAACCCTGTCCTTCGCCAGGAA
>Ga0256405_10001723_pt1 | contig 56920 bp, 55 predicted proteins | sample RumenRJG_02DNA_FD_189096 | JGI IMG/M metagenome (GOLD analysis project Ga0256405, IMG submission 189096) | Bovine rumen microbial communities from Lethbridge, Alberta, Canada - RJG_02 | ecosystem: Host-associated > Mammals > Digestive system > Stomach > Rumen | place: Canada: Alberta... | reverse complement strand
TTCGGGGGTTCAACAGGAAACGCTGCCTCACTTCAGGCAGTGACCCTCTGCCGTTGTGAGAACACGAATCAAACTAATCTTCAAGAATTTATAAAGTCACACAGATATCACAGATAGCACAGAAATATTTCCACGGATTTTTTTTAACAAAAACCATAAAAACCGCCTTCAGATGTTTGTGACTCCTCCAGAGTCTTTGTGCTAAGTACTATTTCTTTGCCTTTAAAAGCAAACTTTTACGTCAAATCCATAACTCTCATCACATAACTTCGTTATTACAAACTTCCGAAGGAAAAGCCCCGGCTCTGCGAGCCTGAAAAACAGATAATGCGAATACTAAGAGCGATGTGGCAGAGCTTTGCAGGAATTACGGAATCACGATTAATTAATTATGAGTAGTTTTCTCTCTTTGTATCACGCATTGCATTGGCGCAAATTGAAGAATCATAATGATGAAGATTTGCCACAAGAGGATGTGCAGAAATTGTGGGGTTTTTACAACATGATGAAGTGGACAAGAGCTTGTTCCTTTGTCATGAGGGGAGAGTCGAATGAGAATCTGATGGAACAATTTGAGACTAATGCTAATAATCCTGCTTTATTGGCCAAGTATCTCTTTATGACAGGAGAGAAGGGTAGAATATGTTGGGAGAACAGAAAATACTTGGATCCCGATGATACTAGGAAGGAGAATTTTGAGGCTATTTGCAAAGCATTGGCTCGATATATTAGGGAAGGTTGCCGTGGAGATAGTGGTCGGGCGCAGAAAATACGTGATTTTTACAATCGGAATGAGGCATTTTGTTCTGCGTTTGATAGTATTGATGATATTGCCTCAAGATATGAGAAACTGAGGGCTAAGGATAGAAGGATTGTGAACTTGTATTATCTGACAGTTGCTCATACAATCAATAGTTATGAATATAGAAGAGCATCGAGTATGGTTTCTACTACCACGGATGTAAATGTTGCTGAGAAGTTTACAGCGGATGTTTGTATTTATGGGTGGGTGCCCAAAATGGAAATCGGACATGTCCAGATGAAGACAATAGACTTTGTAGATACTGAGAATAACGAGTTTGTCAAGCGTAAAGGTCTACCATATTGTGATTCTCCGGTGTACACGGACCAAAAAGAGATAGCTCTGAGATGCGGATTCCTTCCTCATTTTATCATTGGATTTATGGTGGGTAGCAGATTCTATGTTAACCCAGCTATATCACGTAGTATGGACAGAATGCAGGAGATGAGGACTTTTCAGGAGTTGAATGGTTTTAAGCATCAACTAATGATGTATGGATTTGATGTGGATCAAAGCAATTTTGAGGAGTTCTGCAGAATGACAAATTTCAAGCGGTTTTATACGTTCGATGGGGTGCGGTATGAGATTCATTGTTTGTGTTAGATAGTGCTTTGAGATTTTATGAAAGCTAATTGCTTTGTGGTATGACACAGGATGAGCGATGGCTAAAGATGGCTGAAAGCTGATGGCTGAAAGCGAAATGTAATGGGTGACCTTTGGAAAAGGAGTGCAAAATTACTAAAAAAAGTCGAAATTATTGAGAAAATTATACTAAAAATAACTTTTTTAATAAAAAATTGTTGTTTTGTTAGTACGAAATCAAAATATAGTTGTATATTTGCAACAGTTTATGGCAGAAAAGAAGACAACATCTTATGAGATTTAAATTGAGCAATGAAACATTGCGGTCGCTAGAGTATAATACTGGCCGTACTTATTCGTCGCTCACTTCACAACCAATGCGTCGTACAGTGAGCGATGGCAATGAGGTGTGGAAGATTGAAATGCTAGGTAAGAACAAGCGTATCATTCCTCCACGTGGCTCTGTATATCTTCAGATGCACAGAGTAACTCCTTTGAAGGTTGTGCGTAACTATATTTTCAGATTTCGATAAGCATGAAGGCTGCATATCGTACGCTATACGAGAAGTATAACACTATTTTAAAACCTCTTATATCAGAGCAGGAAGGAAGATTGGAGACGTTCGCTGTTCCATTACTCGAAAGTCTCTCCTGCATGTTGGATGCTGTATCTCTGGCTGATGCCTGCGATAACGATGTGCAAAAATCAAAATATGTGAAGGTGGCTGACGAGGCATTGAACTTGAGCATCTCATATAGTTATCAGTATCTAATTTATGCTCTACAAAAGGAAATTGACACTTTTGAAGAGAGGGCTCCTAAAAGCGTACGAAACAGAATTGATGGCGGAAAGTTTGTGGGACCATACGAAAGTCAGAAAAAGAGCATAGTTCATCTTTTAAAGGCATGTAATCAGCAAAGTGATGACATAAAATCATTGCCTTTGTTTAAGGATGCATATCATCAGCTAATCGATTTAGAACGCTTGGTTAACGCACATCAAACAGAGTTAGTTATTGCAGAGGAGAGTAAGAAGTCTTGGAAGAAAGACTTTGCACTGAGAGGGCTTGGCATTGTGATTTCAATACTCGTTGGAAATGTTGTTGGTAAATATTTGGCAATATGGTTCCTATGACAAATGAAGAACGGCTCACAGATTTGTTGGCTGAATACAGAAACGTCGCCAAGCCATTGATGGAAGAACTCTATCTGCGTATAGGAGATTATCCTATTAACTGTCAGAATGAGATAAGAGCCCTAAACGATCATATTGCTAGGTGTTATAGAGATGGAGTTGATGAAACCATCATTGCTAAAGAACTTGATAAAGCTGCCGGACATATCCAACGGCTTGTATATGACTGTCTGAAGCAACTAAATGTCCTTATGTACGAGGACATCGAAAGAACTGAACGAGCGACATATTCTTATAAATGGTTGTATATTGATGGCGGCAAGTTCTGGAAACAGTATGTAGATCATAAACAAGCAGCGGTTCTTTGTGAAGTTGAAGCGAAAAAACAAGAAAGTTTGAATCCTGCGCTATCTGTTGATAAATACCAAGAGGCTTATCTCCATTATGTAGAAATAGACAAGATGTTTAATACTTTTGCTGCGGAACTTAAGGACTCCCAATGGCATAAAAAGGTTTCTACATGTATGAAGGGCTGGCATTGGTTATGGGTGACTATTTTGGTAGCTGTGATTACTGCTGTATTGCGATTTATGATTTCTTATTATTCATCATGAGCAGGATGATGTGTCAGGGGACAGGTCATTGATATGAACGAAGGATGATGTATGAAGGCTGATGGAGGAGAGAAGGAGTAAGAATAAACTAAAAATATTGATATGAAGAAATATGAATTGATGGCATTGCCGTATGCACCGGAGGCATTGGAACCGGTGATTAGTAAAGAGACGATAGGTTTCCATCATGGGAAGCATCTGCAGGCGTATGTGGATAATCTCAACAAACTGCTTCCAGACAGTGAGTATGAGAATATGGCTTTGGAGGAGATCGTGAGAAAGGCGCCTGCAGGGGCGGTATTCAACAATGCAGGACAGATACTGAACCACGAGATGTATTTCTTGCAGTTTAAACCTGTCGGAGAGGCCGCTCAAGGTCCTAAGGGGGCACTTGCTGCACAGGTTGAGAAACAGTGGGGTAGTGTGGAGGCCTTCAAGGCTGAGTTCGAAGCAAAAGGCGTAGGTCTGTTTGGCTCTGGCTGGGTATGGCTATCGGCAGATGCTGATGGCAACTTGGTCATCACGCAGGAGCAAGGGGCATCTAATCCGGTGGTGAAGGGTCTGAAGCCGCTGTTGACCTTTGATGTCTGGGAACATGCCTATTACTTGGATTACCAGAACCGCCGTGCTGCTCATCTTGCAGCACTTTGGCAGATTGTGGATTGGAGGGTGATAGAGAAGAGGTATGATGGCTGAAGGATGAAGCCTGAGGGAAAACATATAGACAAGTCGGTCATGATAGTCTCAACGGTGTCGAGACAATTGACATGGAGTCACTTTGTTGAACTTTCTGTAATACCAGAGGCTAATAAACGCCTGTTCTATCAACAAATGTCTATACTCTACCATTGGAGTGTGCGACAATTACGCGACCAGGAAGATGGCATGGCCTATGAACGATCGCTGATAGCTGCCAAGCCTGATGATGAACAAGTGACCACTTTGGTTAATTCCACATGTTGGCCATACGTAGGCGGTTAGTTGAAATCGCCAAGAAACGAATGACAACCGTCAATAGCTTGATAGTCAAATAGGCTCTTGAGATACATAGTGGCGGATGTAACACGAATTACCCTAATTTCTCTAAAGTCACACAGATTTAGAACCATCTCACGGATTAATGAAAGCTTTCAGATAGAACTGTTGGCACAGTTTGTCCTCCTCCAAGGAGCCAGTGCGCTCAAACAAGTTTGGCTTCCTGCCTCCATGTAGCATGACACCCCATTAATGGAATGGGGTTCTATCTGAAATCATTCTTATCTACCCAAGATAGCATTAAGAGAAAATTTGAGGGCAATCTCCAATATGAACGAATTATGATTGAAAAACCTGCCAAAGATATTGTTAGGGAAATAGTTGAAAGTAATCCATTTTGGGAGCACTTTATCTGCATTAAAGGTGAGATTAAAGAATCTCCCCAGGGGCTTTATATTGAAACGAGTGGTCATAACACTATCCCCGTGGATGCTGGTAAGGCTGTCATAAGACCTGATGGTGTCAGAAAATATTATGGATTTCTTAACTTCCGAGATCAAGAAGGATTTGGCGAACATAAATCTGCCCGTATTGACAATGTCCATTTTGAAATGGGAAGCCTTGACTTTATTTTTCGAATAGTTGAGGAAGAGAAGTTGGAGGAATATTCTGTTAAGACGAGAGTCAAGCACAAAATGGATGTTTTTGAACATCTACAGCGTATTTGGAGTAAAGGAGAGAAAGTAAGAGTTGGGGTCATCTGCTCAAAGGATAGTTGTGCAATGGCTGATGTGCTGTGTGGTCTGAAATTGAATGATTTTCTGGATTCCCATAGCTTTTATAGTATTGATCAAATCGAAACATCTCTTACAAATAAACGTTTATTAATGGCCGGCTTAAGAAAGGCAGAACGAGGTGACTATGATGTTGTCATCATATCAAGGGGAGGTACCAGCAAAGAGGAAGGCTATGGCATCTTGGATGATGATGATGTGAAGACTTTTGTTGCAAATATGACAAAGCTCACGATTTGTGCCATAGGTCATGTAAAAGATTCACGTACTGACAATTCATTTTATGAGGTATATGACTTTGATGCCAAGACACCAAGTCTCGCGGGAGTAAGATTACGTGAATGGTTGTTGGCATTCAAAACGATTCCTGAGAATCTGAAAGGAGAGAAAATTTGAGAGCAATCTCCAATAGGGGAATATAGCTTTTTCGATTTCCCCCGTCCCCTCTTAGCCAAGAGGGGCTCCACCTCTCCCTGTATTCCCTTTGACCTATGGTCTACCTCTGTCATGACTCGACAAAGCAAAAGCAAGTTTAGCTCTGTGCTCGCTGTTCGGGTAAGTCTTGATTAGTTTATTGATTGCTTGAAATGCTGGACATGTGAGTGTTAAGGTATGAAAGAAAGTAATGTTACGTTTGATAAAGGTTTCTGGAAATCATTCGGGTGGTTTTTAGCAATTGCCATTTTGATCTGCTGTTTGCCCTGGCTGTTCACACGGGGGATTGGATTTGATTTTACCCAAACAGGTCAGATTGGGGATACCATTGGGGGCATCATGGGACCATTTGTTGCTATAGCGGCTGCGGGACTAACTTTCATTGCGTTTTGGGTTCAATATAAAGCCAACATACAACAGCGTCATGATATCGCTGTTGAGCGTTTTGAAAACAATCTCTTTGAGATGATTCATATACAGCAAGATATTACAAATGGACTTTTGGTTGAAGAAATGGATCCTAACTCGAACGTAAGGATTTCTCAAAGGGGACGAGATGTTTTCCAGTTTGTATATGAAACAATGAATCATAGAATATCGTTGGGAGATGAATGTCGAACTAGTACATTAAAACATGCTCTTGAAATATCGGATGAAGTGAAGATGTCTATTCCCAACTTGAAGAAGATGTGGTTTCTTGATCATTATTTCCGGCATTTGTATCGTACTTTCAAATATATTGATGATGCTAACGAAAAACTTATTAGCTCCAAGAAAAAATATAAGTATGCCTGTATTGTTAGAGCTACACTTTCTCAATATGAATTGATTATGTTATTCTATAATGGGTTCTATCATAAGAGATTTAAGAAACTGATTGAGAAATATGCTCTTATGAATAACCTTCGAATAGGACTACTTGCTTCAGAAAAAGATATTAATTTGTACTGCAGGAAACAGTCTTCTGAATATTCTTATGAACAAGATGAGAATAGAAAAATGGGAATGGAATACCAAAAGAGTGCTTTCGTATATAATAATTAAAAGTCATAACTCTTTATGAATAATATAATATGACAGAGAAAAAATTTGATATTTTTATTTCACATGCCAGTGAAGACAAAGATTCATTAGTGCGTCCGTTAGCTACCATCTTGGAAAGAATGTCAGTGAGGGTGTGGTATGATGAGTTTTCTCTTCAACTTGGTGATAGTCTTACAGCATCAATAGACAAAGGGTTACAAGAATCACGATATGGCTTGTTGGTTCTATCAAAGTCTTTTCTTGGGAAAAAGTGGCCGGACTATGAATATCGATCGTTAATGACAAGAGAAATAGATGGCGAACGCGTTATTCTTCCTCTGTGGTATGGAGTGACAAAAGAAGAGGTTAAAGAATATTCGTTGTATTTGGCTGATATAAAAGCGATTTCTATTACAAGAGATAATTATAAAGCAGTGATAGCTTTGATTCTGAAAGTTGTCCGACCAGATATCTGGCAGGAAATGAGGATGAGAAGTGTCTTGCGGAAGGCCGTGGAGAATGGAAAATCAAATCTTGTTGATATTTCTGATATAAAGCCCGCTACGACGAAACACAGTAAACTGACAAAGCAGCAATTAATCAGGAGCAAAGCAGTGTATTATGGGATCGGGCGACACCTTAATCAGTCATTTGATGATTATGTCAATGAGTATGAACTCGATGTCGTGCCAGAACGTGAATTGCAGACATGGGAGATCATGAATGCTTGTTATTTGGAAATGATAGAGCGACATGCTGATGTGACAGCAGAAAAGAAGGAGGCTTATTTTAGTGTGTTGGTTTCATTGAGTGTTGGGATAACAACATTTCATGGTGTAATGATGAGCGAGTCTGAGATAGGAGAATTAGTCGCTCTATGGCAGGAAAACTTCTATGAGTTTTAGGAAGTTGGCGGCAATATTGGTATAGGTCATGAAGGATTCGTGCTTAAAGGTTTACTAATTGAGGGTAGCGAGTAGATAATTGACTATAATCTTGCTTTAATTGGAAGATGGAGCAAATGATGACGATGAAGGGAAAGACGAAATTAATAAGGTTATGACACAAGACGAGAAGTGGATGGTGAAGTATCAGGAGGTGATTGGTTTCATAGAGACCAATCAGCGGAATCCGTCGAAGCATCGGATTGAGGAGCATGATATGCTAAATTGGTTGAAGGCGAATCGTAAAGCGATGAATGCCGGAAAGTTGAAGGCGGAGAGGGTTGAGAGGTTTTCTCGCTTTCTGGAATTGACGGAACGATATAGGAGGAAGAACCAGTGGGGGTAGATGTGTGATGTCTGATGGATGATGGAAGATGTCGGAGGGATGACGCTGGAAGGAATGGGACTTCTGGCGTTTTTTAAATATTTTTGGAATCAAATCCAAAATTCTATTAATATTTTTGGATTTCTATCAAGAATTCTCTATATTTGCAGCCAGAAAGAAAAAGAGAAATGTGTCAGACAAGTGTTATTACTAATAGAGTTGAAAGGTTGAGCAAGCGAAGCTACAGCCATCGCCTTGATGTGGCAACTCCTAATAGGTACCATGTGACTCAGCTGGTAAGACTTAATCGTGAACTGGATAGCCTCTATGAGTTCATTTATGACGACTGGCACACTATTACAGAGGAGGATTATAAGATGTTTGGAGGTCAGTTTGTTATTCTAATACAGACCATCAAGCAACTGTATGATGCCTGTAAAAAGCAACCCAAGGCCATGGGATTGGGCGAGGAAACTAAAAGACTCGGCATGAATTATTCTGCTCTGTATGAGTTGAACAGTGATATCGTGAACTTTTGCATCAAGATGCCGAAGAATGAAGAGATGAAAAAAGCTCTTCGGCATTTGGCCGACGTTGATAAACGTCTAGACGGAACTTCTCAGGTATGATTACTTTTTCTGCAATTGCTAATTTTGTTAGTCGGATTGGGGAACTAAAGAGCATCCGCCGTGGTGTCTATGCTACAGTAGAAGACGAGGTCTCGTCAGCTTTTCAAGGTGTTTCCATTGAACAGATTCGTCAGAATTATGATATGATTCTGATGGATTCAGAACGGATAGTTATCAAGTTGAGGTTGCCGGATAAGAAGCATCGCTTGAGTAAAAAAGATGGCTATAGATTGATTTATCTGGTATATAAAGATCGTGAGGAGGTTGCATTCCTTGATATATACCCGAAGAATGGTCCAATGCAGCAATTGGACATTGAAGACAGCATGGTAGTAGATCTTGTGAAGCAATATACTAGTGAGAAAGAGCGAGGATTGCTCACCGTGATTAATATTAATCCGTAGATTGATAGATAAGAGATAATAGTTAATAGTTAATAGATAATAGTTGAGAGTTATAGAGGATGACGCTGGAAGGAATGAGGCTTCTGGCGTTTTTTATGTCGAACTGTGAGTAGGGAATAAAGTTGAAAGTTTTAAGGTTGTAAGGTTATGAGGTTGTAAGGTTATTAGTTGAGCGTGCCAGGGGACAGTCAGTGACATGAACGAAGGATGAAGGCTGAGGGCTGAAGGCTGAAGGTTGATGTGTGATGGCTGAGAGGGAGAGACCCCCTCGGTCCCCCTGTTTAGGGGGAAGGATGAGCCCTGACCGATTGGTTGGGGCTTTTGTTTTATGGAGTTTGTAGAAAAATATCGTGAAGAATGGTGGGAGTTCGGAAATTAATTTGTATATTTGCATCCAAACAATATAAATCTAGTCAGAAATGTTGCTGGAGTCAGTGCATCAGATGATGATTTACAAATTTTCGGGGGTTCAACAGGAAACGCTGCCTCACTTCAGGCAGTGACCCTCTGCCGTTGTGAGAACACGAATCAAACTAATCTTCAAGAATTTATAAAGTCACACAGATATCACAGATAGCACAGAAATACTTGGTTTCAAGTTTCAAGATTCAAGTTTCAGGTCTCGAAATGCCAGGAGACAGGTCAGTGGCATCTGCTTAAATTGACACGATAAGCATACTTGAATTGTATTTATGGCATTCGGGCATTCCCGTGGCATTTAAAGAATTGAAGGATTGAAGAATTGAAGGATGAAGACGATATTGGTTACTGGAAGTGCCGGATTTATTGGAAGTAATCTGGTGATGCGCTTGTTCAAGGAACTGAGCGAGGGTACCATCGTGGGATTGGATAATCTGAATGATTATTATGATCCGACATTGAAGGATTATCGCCTCAGTGAGATAGAGAAGGCTAAACCAGCGGGAATTGAATATGAGTTCGTCAAGGGTGATTTGGCTGACAAAGCACTGATTGACGGACTGTTCGAGAAGTACCGCTTTGATGTGGTGGTGAATCTGGCTGCCCAGGCTGGTGTACGCTATAGCATCACTAATCCTGATGCCTATATTCAGAGCAACATGATTGGCTTCTATAACATACTTGAAGCTTGTCGCCACAATCCAGTGGAGCATTTGATATATGCTTCTTCAAGTTCTGTATATAGTGGTAACAAAAAAGTACCATTCAGTACGGATGACCGAGTGGATAATCCTGTATCCCTGTATGCAGCGACAAAGAAAAGTAATGAACTGTTCGCTCACTGCTACTCAAAGTTGTATAATATCCCTACCACGGGCTTGCGTTTCTTCACGGTTTACGGTCCTGCCGGTCGTCCTGATATGGCATACTTCGGCTTCACCAATAAACTGCTGAAGGGCGAGACCATCCAAATATACAACTATGGTAACTGCCGCAGAGACTTTACCTATGTTGATGATATCGTAGAGGGCGTATATCGCGTTATGCAGAAAGCTCCTGAGAAGAAGACTGGTGGAGACGGCCTACCTATCCCTCCATACGCAATATATAACATCGGCGGTGGCCAGCCCGAGAACCTGCTTGGCTTCGTACAAATCCTGCAAGAGGAACTGGTACGAGCCGGTGTCCTTCCTGCTGACTTCGATTTCGAAGCACACAAAAAGCTTGTGCCCATGCAGCCTGGTGATGTGCCCACCACCTACGCCGATGCCACAGCCCTTGAACGTGACTTCGGGTTTACACCTAAGATAACGTTGAGAGAGGGGCTAAGAGCTTTTGCCCAATGGTATAAGAGTTATTACAACCCTGCATAAAAGCCGCCCCTTGCCATAAGGGCTCTAAAGGTATAAGGCTTTTTACTGTAAATGAATCCCTGCATTCTCAAGACCTTCGGAATGAGCGAGCACAGCTCGAGTCTAGCCGTCCCTTCACTGGAGGGACTCTAAAGGTACAAAAGCTACTATTGTAGCGATGTCTGATGGAAGATGGCTGAAGGATGAGGGCTGATGGAGGAGAGAAGGAGTAAGAATAAACTAAAAATATTGATATGAAGAAATATGAATTGATGGCATTGCCGTATGCACCGGAGGCATTGGAACCGGTGATTAGTAAAGAGACAATTGGTTTCCATCATGGGAAACATCTGCAGGCGTATGTGGATAATCTCAACAAACTGCTTCCAGACAGTGAGTATGAGAATATGGCTCTGGAGGAGATCGTGAGAAAGGCTCCTGCAGGGGCGGTATTTAACAATGCAGGACAGATACTGAACCACGAGTTGTATTTCTTGCAGTTTAAACCTGCCGGAGAGGCCGCTCAAGGTCCTAGGGGGGCACTTGCTGCACAGATTGAGAAACAGTGGGGTAGTGTGGAGGCCTTCAAGGCTGAGTTCGAAGCAAAAGGCGTAGGTCTGTTTGGCTCTGGCTGGGTATGGCTATCGGCAGATGCTGATGGCAACTTGGTCATCACGCAGGAGCAAGGGGCATCCAATCCTGTGGTAAAGGGACTGAAGCCGCTGTTGACCTTTGATGTCTGGGAACATGCCTATTACTTGGATTACCAGAACCGACGGGCTGCTCATCTTTCTGCCCTTTGGCAGATTGTGGACTGGAAGGTGATTGCTGCAAGGTATGATGGGTGAAGGATGATGTTATCTGCGTAGCAAGATACAGACAAGTCGGTCATGGAACTGTTGGTTAGAGAGCATTCTCCAATAGGGACAACTTATGGTTCATGGTTCAGGGTGAATGGTTCATGAATGGCTGGCGTGTTGAAAAACAATCGTGAACCGTGACTCATTAATCGTTAACCAGATATGGGTTCAAAGCAATTATGGTTTATGGTTCAAGGTTAATGGTTCATGAATGGCTGGCGCGTTGAAAAACAATCGTGAACCGTGACTCATTAATCGTTAACCAGATATGGGTTCAAAGCAATTATGGTTCATGGTTCAGGGTGAATGGTTCATGAATGGCTGGCGTGTTGAAAAACAATCGTGAACCGTGACTCATTAATCGTTAACCAGATATGGGTTCATGGCAACTGATGGTTAATGGTTAAGGGTGAATGGTTCATGATCCAATTATGGTTAAAGATTCATGGTTCAAGGTGAATGATTAAGGGTCACATACGTTTCAAGGTTCAAGATTAGAAGATGGAGAACAATCAATTTTTACCTGTAGAAGAGAAGGGTGAAATAGTGCTATACCAACCGGATGATAATGTGCGTCTGGAGGTTAGGCTACAGGATGATACCGTGTGGCTGACTCAGCAGCAGATGACGGAATTGTTTAAGACTACCAAGCAGAACGTAAGTCTGCATATCAACAATATTTTCCGTGAAGGCGAGTTGGCTCAGAATTCAGTTGTCAAGGAATCCTTGACTACTGCGGGAGATGGAAAGAATTATCGTACGAAGTACTATAATCTCGACGTTATAATATCAGTCGGATACAGAGTTAAAAGTCCTGTTGGAATTCGTTTCCGTCAATGGGCGAATGCCGTTTTGAAGGATTATTTGCTTCGGGGATACGCTGTCCATCAGCAGGTGATGGCTCTGCAGCAGATAAATCTGCGTATTGATGCTCAGAACGACAGAATAGCGCGGATTGAGGGTGCGTTAGATCAGCAACAACAGCAGTTGGACTTTGTGGTTCGTGCAAATGAGAAGCCAGAAGAACTGTTGATCCCTACGGGATGTGTGTGGGATGCATATATGTTTGTGTGTGACTTGATAAGGAGTGCTGAGAAGAGAATCATCCTGGTTGATAATTTTGTGGATGAGCGGGTGTTGACAATGCTAGACAAACGAAACAAGGGCGTCTCAGCTGAAGTACATACTCGCTATTACGAGCAGACGAAACTGGATTTTGATAAGCACAACCAACAATATGAGCCTATCAGCTATGTACAATTGCCACATGCAGTACATGACCGCTACTTGATAGTTGACGATGATGTGTGGCTGTTGGGCACTTCGGTGAAGGACATGGGAAGGAGCTTGTGCACAATCATTAAAGTAGGATTTACTCCCGAGACTGTGATGACGATGATAAAATAGGGTTCATGGTTCAGGGTCAACTGATGGTTCAAGATTCATGGCAATTTATGGTTCATGGTTCACGATTCATGGTTAAAGATTGATTTTCAATGGAATATAAGAAATCTACATACAAGAAAAAGACGGCTGCACCAAAGGTGCAATACAAGCCTAAAAGAGGCAAGTTGGCTCCATTGATGTCAGAAGAGGAGAAGCAGAGTGCTGGTATTCATGAACTATCGTATGATTTTGGATGTAGGATTACGAGATTGTTTCAATACCTGACAGAGGATTCTGAGTATAAAGAGTACGTAATATCAAAGCAGATATACAGAAGTGGAACGTCAGTTGGAGCTAATGTACGTGAGAGTAAACACGCACAAAGTGATGCGGATTTTCTAAGCAAGATGTCTATAGCTTATAAAGAGGCGGATGAAACTGATTACTGGCTGAACCTTTTGCATGATAATGGCTACATTAACGAATCACAGTACGAATCACTTAAAAAGGATATGGATCGTATACTTAAACTTTTGACTTCTATCGTGAAAACGATGAATCAGAAAGTAAAAGGTAAGTGATACGAATTGTGATTCTTGGTTCATGGTTCAAGGTGAATGGTTCATGAATGGCTGGCGTGTTGAAAAACAATCGTGAACCGTGACTCATTAATCGTTAACCAGATATGGGTTCAAGGCAATTATGGTGCAAGGTTCAGGATTAAAGGTTCTTGGACGGGCCAAGCGACAAAGTCGATTACACGGTTATGACGCAAGACGAGAAGTGGAACACTGATGGTTCATGGTTCAAGGTTAATGGTTATGGATCAAGATACGAGATGGCTAAACAAATATCAGGAGGTGATTGGTTTCATTGAGACCAATCAGCGGAATCCGTCGAAGCATCGGATTGAGGAGCATGACTACCTAAACTGGCTGAAGGCCAATAGGAAGGCGCTGAATGCTGGGAAGATGAAGCCGGAGAGGGTAGAGAAGTTTAGAAAGCTTCTGGAACTGATGGAAAAGTATAAACGGAAGAATCAGTATGAGTAGATGGCTGATGGAAGAGGCCTGAAGTCGGAAAGCTGTATGCCGAGATGAATCTTGATTGTGCAATAAGAATCGGAAAAGTTTGGAGGTTTAGGAAAATAATCGTATATTTGCACCCGAAACTTTAATGTTAGAGATAATATGGCAGCTGTTAGTTCATATCCGCAACAGGTGGAAACCAACATATATTGGAATCTTCTGAAGGATCTCGATGAAGATCTGAAGATTCAGCTTGTTACCAGGCTTAAGAAGTCGCTTTCTGCCAAGGAAGTGGCTAAAGCCAGTGTGACTGATGAAGCTCAGAAGGCTTATGTTGTCATGCTCGATAAGTTGAAGGCATATCAAGCATATCCTGTAGGATGGGATGGCGAGGATGCCGTCCCCCTGACACCACAGGTGGTTATGAATTTCAATCACCTGCTTGAGGTTATCGATAAGCAACTGTTGGTAGGGCTGACGATATTTCCTGAAACAAATGGCACATTGCTGATTGATTGTACTGACAAAGAGGCTGGCATCAGTTTAGGAAACGACAAATTCTCCTATTATATCATCAAGGATGGTCAGGTAATGGGCGAGAACGGAATAGATTTTTCGGTACAGGCCATTACACAGGTCATCAAGAAGATTGCAGCATGACGGAGCTTAGTGCATTAGAGGATGTGGTAAGAGTCATCTTCCCTGCAACGATGATGCGGGAAGGGGAGCTGCTGCCCGCAGCCTTCAAACTCCGGGAGCATGCAGGGGAGGCAGAAACCTACGTGAGTGTGTTTCGGCAATATGCTGATACGTTTGCTGATGACATTTCCACTTTTGACAGAGCAAGGAACCTTCCGTGTGCTATCATGGGGGTGGGTGAGATTCACTCTTCTGCAATGAAAATCGGAGAAAATGTAGTAAAATATTGTGTTCAGGCTTTCCCGACGAATAATTATGCATCACATGCTGGCATCGTAATCAGTATTGCTGACATCCCTATTGAAGGGAGTGGGCTGAAAGCGTTTACAGCACTGGGTATCGGTGAATATTCTCAATTCCACATGTTGGCCATACGTAGGCGGTTAGTTGAAATCGCCAAGAAACGAATGACAACAGTCAATAGCTTGATAGTCAAATAGGCTCTTGAGATACATAGTGGCGGATGTAACACGAATTACCCTAATTTCTCTAAAGTCACACAGATTTAGAACCATCTCACGGATTAATGAATGCTTTCAGATAGAACTGTTGTCGCAGTTTGTCCTCCTCCAAGGAGCCAGTGCGCTCAAACAAGTTTGGCTTCCTGCCTCCATGTAGCATGACACCCCATTAATGGAATGGGGTTCTATCTGAAATCATTCTTATCTACCCAAGATAGCATTAAGAGAAGATTTGATGGTAATTAATAAGGTTATGGAAAAGTATAAACGGAAGAATCAGTATGAATAGATATGAAATAAGGTGTTTTCAATGATACCCCGACTTGGTTCTAAGGAACTGGGTCGGGGATTTTTGTTAGGAAGTTGGGGGCAAAATGTAAAAAAAGGGTGGAAATTGTGAGTAATTCAAAAATATTGTGTATTTTTGCAGCGATTTATTGATATCAACAGAGTTATGAATTTGAAAACAAGCAAAATACTATGAATCCACTGAAACGATTATTGAGCTGGTACTTTAGTAAGAGCTCACTGCCTTATTGGTGCCTGTTGCTGAACGACTGTTTGATGGTGTTCCTGTCAACAATAGCTGCTTATTGGGCATTTGAAAAGACATCATTCTTATTTGAGCATCGAGTTGATGTAGTATATACTGCCTTGGTTTATGCGTTCATCAGTTTGATTGGTGCCAAGATATTCCACACCTATTCAGGAGTGGTGCGATATTCATCGTTTGTTGACTTGCTCAATGTGGGTTATGCCAGTTTAGTGAGTATTGTATTGGCAGTGGTTTTGTCGGAAATACTACAGCGTTATGGTGTTACGGAAATTGCAGCGCTGACACAGACGGAGACGGTGGTAGCTTTCGTCTTAGCGACATTAGCAATGTGGGCTGTACGTGTCGTGGTGAAATCGCTTTATGATGTGGCTTTCAATGATAAGCGTACACTGCGGGTGCTGATATATGGAGCATTGTCTGGCGGTGTGGGCTTGGCTAAGAATATCCGTACCCAGCGTCCCAGGAAATTCACCTTGTGTGGCTTTATTTCTCATGACAAGAGAGCCAAGCATATGCAATTGATGGGACAGAATGTGTATAATGTGGATGATGATCTGGCTGCTATTGTTAAGGCTAAACACATTGAAGGTATCCTGGTTTCACCTTTGCGGGTGAGTGAGTTCCGTAACAACCAGGAAGTGCAGAACATCCTGATAGAAGCTGGATGTAAAATCTTCATGGCACGTGGCGCAGAAGAGGCTAAGGTGGAAGAGGGTAAATTGTCGGACGAGGAAATTGAAGGAATGCAACTGAAAGAAGTGTCGGTAGAAGACCTGCTTCCACGTGCAGAAATTGACATCGACATGAAATCAGTGGGCGAACTGTTAGCGGACAAGACCATTCTGATAACTGGTTCGGCAGGTAGTATCGGTTCCGAGATGGTGAGACAGATTGCCCAGTATGGACCTAAGAAGATGATTTTGATTGACCAAGCCGAGACCCCACAACATGACATACGTCTGATGATGGCGAATGAATTCCCCAAGATTGATGCCGAGACGGTGGTGACCAGTATTGACCGCGTGACGCGTATGGAAGCCATCTTCAAGAAGTATCAGCCGGACTATGTGTTCCATGCTGCAGCCTATAAGCATGTGCCCATGATGGAAGATAATCCTTCAGAAGCGGTGCTGAACAATATTTATGGTACGAAGGTGATTGCCGACTTGAGTGTCAAGTATGGTGTGAAGAAGTTTGTGATGGTATCGACGGACAAGGCTGTGAACCCCACTAATGTAATGGGCTGTTCGAAGCGTATCTGTGAGATTTATGTGCAGAGTCTGAATCGTAAACTGCGCAAGGAAGCCATGGATAAGCTGAGTGGTAAGCCCGACTATGTAACTTATACGCAGTTTGTGACCACCCGTTTCGGTAATGTGCTGGGATCGAATGGTAGTGTGATACCCCTCTTTAAAGAACAAATCAAGAATGGTGGTCCTGTGACGGTGACAGACGAGAAGATCGTACGTTATTTCATGCTCATACCAGAAGCTTGTAAACTCGTTTTGGAGGCAGGCACCAAGGGTAACGGCGGTGAAATCTTTGTGTTTGACATGGGGCAGCCTGTGAAGATAGCCGATTTGGCCAAGCGTATGATAGCTCTTTCGGGTGCCAAGGATGTAGAAATCAAATACACTGGATTGCGAGAAGGCGAGAAGCTGTATGAAGAGGTATTGAATAAACAAGAAGATACGAAACCGACCTTCAATAAAAAGATACGTATTGCCAAAGTGCGTGAGTACGACTATGAGGTAGCCTGCAAACAGATTGATGACTTGGTTGCTATCTCAAAGCAATATGACAACATGGCGACGGTTAAAAAGATGAAGGAAATAGTTCCAGAATACAAATCGAATAACTCTGTGTACGAACAGTTGGACAAGTAATCTTACATGAAAAAGTTTTTATTATTGGCATGTGCCACCATCGTGCTCAGCGCTTGCGAGAAAGCGGTATTACCCGAGGACGATTTGTTATCAGAAGAAACGGAAACAACCATTCATTCAGCTAAACTGAATATTGTAGCCAGTGCTGCAGATGAGGCAGGTGAGGGAACTCTGAATGAGGGCAAAGTCTTTATATTTAACCATGAAGACAAGTGTGTGCAACTGCTTACGATGAATGAAGAGGACCATCGGATTGTGGCACAGATACCTGCAGGACAATATACGCTTTATGCCATTGGAGGTGATGACTTGACGCGTTTTGATCTGCCCAGTCAGGATGAGGCTACACCAACGAGTGTGATTACCCGGTTGTCAGGTAAAATAATGACAGATTTGATGATGGCTACTGCCTACTTGGACGTTGCGGAAGGAGAGACACTTAATCAAAATATTTCATTGACACACGTGGTGTTCTGTCTGGATGAGATTGAACTCAGGGAAATGCCTGCGGAAGTGACCAGCGTAGAGGTGACGCTGGCACCTCTCTATAGTGCTGTGCAACTGGATGGAAGCTATGAGGAGACTCCTACGGAATCGTATAAGGTCGCCTTGGAAAAGCAGGCGGACGGGACAACATGGAAAACTGAAAACCAGCAGATGCTGTTTCCTTCGAAGGGAAAACCGACTATCAAGGTGTCTATGATTACTACAACGGGTTCGATGAGTTATTCCTTTACCTCAGCAGAAGAACTGGAGCCTAACCACCATTTTGACATTGTCGGTACGTATAAAGCCACGCAGGGTGTGAGCCTGTCGGGAATCATGACGGACGGCGGATGGGGCGAAGACCGTACGATTAACTTTGATATCAACGAAAAGGATGTGGATGAAGTTAAGTTTGTGGCCGGACAATTCTATCAGAACTATTACGTGGTGTCGGTAGATGAGGCTCAACGTCGTGCTGTGTTGTTAGCGAAAGAGGATCTAACCTATACTGCACCTGCAGAAGGCGCTGCTTCCTCTGCATGGCAGGCATCTTTTGTGGAACCTATGGCTGCATTGGCTAAACCTGCCGGTGCTACGGGTAACTGGCGCTTGCCAACTCTTGATGAGGTGGATATCTTCGCCAGAGATACGCAAGTGGTTAGTTTCAACCAGTCAACGGGTGATACTATGAATTTTTATTGTTTGAATGAAGAAGAAAAGCTTTGTTGGGCGTTTATTCACCGAGGTGATAATGGTACAGAATTGATGTGGGGAACGAGTGGGTTTATTGAGAGAATACGATTGCGCCCCGTGATAGAAGTGGCTTTTTAAACTTTGAACTTTGAACATTGAACTTTATGATTAGACATATCATTGCTATATTGATGGTTGCATCCCTATTGTGTGGGTGTGAGAAGCCGTTGATGCTGGAGGAGGAAGGTGCGGAAGATGTTGCGGCTGCTGAAGAGAATCTGAAGGTGAGTGTGTATGAGATTGAGCAGATTCCTTTTTCCAATGCTATGCGTGGGGTAGAGGCAGCGGAACTGTGTAATCACTTGAACTTTGCGGTTTATGACATGGCAGGGACGCGTTTGAAGCAAATCAATCAGATAGAGGGAGATGAGGATTTCGGTGTGGCAGGATTTAAATTGTTAGAAGGTGAATATCAGTTGGTGGTGGTTGGTCATAGCAGTCAAGGGAATCCTACCATGACGAATCCTGAGAAGATACAGTTTACACCCTCTAAAAAATATACGGACACCTTTCTTTATTACACCACATTCAGTGTGGCTGATAAGAAACAGGACTTGAATGTTTCGTTGCATCGGATTGTGTCGCTCTGTCGGTTTATGGTTACCGATGCTATTCCAGAAGGAGTAGCAAAAATTACATTTCGGTATAAGGGCGGAAGTGGGCATTTTAACGGTCTGACAGGATATGGAGTTCCTATGACCAAGGGGCAGGAGTCCACTTTCGAAGTAGAACCAGGACAAACTAATGTGTCTTTTGACCTTTATACTTTCTTGCCAGCTGATGAGGGCGAAATCCACGTGACGGTGGTCGGCTATGACAGTGATGAGAATGTGCAACTGGAACAGGAGTATGATTTCCCGATGAAAACGAACTATATTACGAAATGGACGGGGGAGTTGTTTAACGGGTTTACACCCTCGTCTTCACAGAGTATGTCGAGTTCGGTGACCATTGACGGGGAGTGGGCAGGAGAAATAGAGATTCCTTAATTAATAGAAAAAAATAATAACTTCCAATTGTATTTGTAGTCTTTTTAAAGAAAAACCATTACCTTTGCACCTTAAATAATACATTATTTAATTATTAAGGATGAAAATAGCATTGATAGGCTATGGAAAAATGGGTAAGATGATTGAGCAGATTGCCCTTGACCGTGGTCATGAAATTGTGAGTATTATCGATATCAATAATCAGGAGGATTTCGATGCTCCTGCTTTTGCTTCGGCAGATGTCGCCATTGAGTTTACGGCTCCACAGGCAGCCTACGGAAACTATCTGAAAGCCTGGGAGAAGGGTGTGAAGGTAGTGTCAGGCAGTACCGGTTGGATGAAAGAGCACGGTGAGGAAGTGCGTAAGGCTTGCCAGGAGGGTGGAAAGACCCTGTTCTGGGCCAGCAACTTCTCTATTGGTGTGGCTATCTTCTCGGCCGTAAACCGCTATCTGGCCAAGATTATGAATCAGTTCCCCCAGTATGATGTAGAACTGGAGGAAACCCACCATGTGCATAAACTGGACCATCCCAGTGGTACGGCTATCACGCTAGCAGAGGAGATTGTAGCCAATCTGGACCGAAAGGAAGGATGGGCAGAGGAAACCACCGATCCCAAACTGTTGCGTGTGGATGACATCCGTCGTGGTGAGGTGCCCGGTATTCACACCATCCGCTATGACTCGGATGCCGATTTGATTACCATTACCCATGACGCCCATAACCGTAAAGGTTTTGCCCTCGGTGCTGTGTTGGCAGCAGAATATACCCAGCAGCATCAGGGTTTGCTGACTATTAAGGATATGTTTGACTTTTAGTTGATAGTTCTTATGGAGAAAAAGAAAACATATAATCCGAAGGTACAGTGGGCCAAGTTCATCGTCGTACTGGTGCTCTACCTGCTGTTTCTCTATTGGGTGAAGTCCTGGTGGGGATTGTTGGTAGTGCCCTTTATCTATGATGTCTATATCACCAAGAAAATCAGATGGCAGTGGTGGAAGGATTCCGAAGGTCCGGTGAAATGGGTGATGTCGTGGGTTGATGCCCTGGTATTTGCCTTGGTTGCCGTGTATTTCATCAATCTGTTTTTCTTCCAAAACTATGTCATTCCTTCCAGTTCGTTGGAGAAATCACTATTGACAGGCGACTATCTGTTTGTGTCGAAGGTGAGCTACGGTCCCCGTATTCCTGAGACCCCTCTCACGATGCCCCTGACCCAGCATACACTGCCCCTGTTTGAGTGCAAGAGTTATATCGAGTGGCCCCATTGGGACTATCGCCGTGTAAAAGGACTGGGAAAGGTGGAGCTTAATGATATTGTGGTGTTTAACTATCCCGCAGGAGATACCATCTGCAGCGCGCCTCAGTATCAAGCCTTCGACTTCTACCAGATGTGTTACTCACTGGGTTACCAGATGTATCCACAGCGGCCTAATCCCGACAGTCTGACGGTGGAACAGCGCCAGCAATACTTCAATTTCATCTATCAAGCCGGACGGCAGGAGATTGTGCGCAACCAGCAGGAATATGGAATGATAGATACCCGTCCTACTGACCGCCGTGAGAATTATGTGAAGCGCTGTGTAGGTTTGCCCGGTCAGACACTGCAAATCAAGGACCACATTATCTATCTGGACGGCAAAGCCAATAAGGAGCCTGATAATGTGCAGTACACCTATCGCGTGAAACTGCGCCAGCGACTGGATGATGATATCATGAAGGATCTGGGTATCACCATGGAAGACCTGACTTCGTTGAATACATCGGGATATATGCCTATGACCAAATATGCCGTAGAGGAGCTATCGAAGCGCAAGGATTTGGTGGAGAGCATCGAACTGAATACCGAAGCCAGCGACTTGGACATCTATCCATTGAACGGTAATCTGCATTGGACACGCGACAACTACGGTCCTGTCTGGATTCCGAAAAAAGGCGAATCCATCGAGCTGACTTTGGAAAATCTGCCCATCTACGAGCGTCCTATCCGTACCTACGAAGGAAACGACCTGGAGGTGAAGGACGGGAAAATCTATATCAATGGAAAGGTTGCCACCAAATACACGTTTAAGTTGGACTATTATTGGATGATGGGTGACAACCGCCATAACTCTCTCGACTCCCGCTACTGGGGATTTGTGCCCGAAGACCATATCGTAGGTAAGCCCATCTTTATCTGGTGGAGTTCTGACCCCGACCGACATGGCTTCTCGGGTATCCGATGGAATCGACTGTTCCGCTTTGTTGACAATATTAAATGAGTAGTTGGCTGAAGTTCGTGATTGCTGTGGCATCGGCAGTGTTGCTGATGCTCGCTTTTCGTACTTTGGCTTTTTCTATTTATAACGTAGAGGGCAAGGGATTACAGCCCGTGTATATCCATGGCGACCGGTTGTTGGTAAACAAATGGAGTTATGGGTTGCGCATTGACGGTAACGGAGTGTTGCCCTATAGCAGGATGTTGCGTAAACAGGTAAATCGCGGTGATATCGTGCTTTTTGACCTGCCAGGCGATTCCATTGCAGGTGAATTGATCGCCCGTTGCCAAGCCGTGCCGGGTGACACGCTGCGTCTGAAGGAAGGCATAGTGGTTGTGCCAGGACTGAAAGACTGTGCCGATGCCGATTACTACTGGTTGGAGGCACTCAACCCCCAGAATCCTGTAGATTCGCGCCATTTGGGCTTTATTTCCGAACGGAATATCATCGGGAAGGTGGTGACGGTTCTCTATAGTCATGATGACCGCCGTCCCTTCTGGGCAGGTTATAGGAAGGAAAGGACGTTGCAATGACCACCGCACTTTTGCAGACCACCTATTTCGGTCCGGTACAATGGTATCAGAAACTGAATCGCTATGACCATTGTGTGATAGAACAGCATGATACCTATCAGAAGCAGACCTATAAGAACCGCTGCGTAATAGCTACCGCCAACGGTCTGCAGGCATTGACAGTGCCCGTAGAGGTGAGCAGCAATAGGGAAGAAGTCAAGGATGTGCGCATCAGCGACCATAACAATTGGCGGAAAGTACATTGGCATGCGTTGCAGAGTGCGTATAGCGAAAGTCCATTCTTTGACTATTATGTAGATGATATCCGTCCCTTCTTTGAAAAGAAATATGCGTTTTTAATCGATTTCAACGAAGCCATCCGACAGACAATCTGTGAATTGGTGGATATCCATCCTTCGGTGGAGTACAGTTTAAAGTTTAGAGTTGAGAGTTTAGAGTTGAGAGATTTTCGGGACGTGATACATGCGAAGCATCCGCAGGAAGATGCCGAGTTTGAGGCGCGTCCCTATTGGCAGGTGTTTCAGCACCGCTATGGCTTCCAACCCAACCTCTCTATTCTGGACCTGCTGTTCTGTATGGGTCCTGAATCCGTGTTTTATTTGTAAAGAACCTGGCGGTAGATATCCATCACCTGTCCGGCTACATCCAGTCCGCGGAAGCGCTGGATATACTCCTGACTCTTCTGAATGCGCTCGGTGCGGTCGGCGTTGCCTGGCAACACCCGCTGAATGGCATCAGCCAGTCCTTCCACATCATCAGGCGAGACGTAAAGACTATGCGGACCGCCTGCCTCCTCCAGACAAGAACCAGTGCAAGCCACTACAGGCAGTCCTGCGGCAATCGCCTCGATGATGGGAATACCGAAACCCTCATAGCGCGAAGGATAGACAAAAGCCTCTGCCAGACTATAGATAACCGCCAAATCCTGGTCGGGAACCCCGCTGAGCAGGTGCAGACGCGGACTGTCAGGTAATTCCTGCACATACTTCGTCTGTCTGCCTACAGCCACCAGATGGATGTCAGCAGGCAACAGGGCGAGCGCATCGGCAGCCAAGCGCAGATTCTTACGGCGCTCGATGGTTCCTACATTCAGAATGAAGTGTTCGGGCAGTTGGTAGCGCTGTCGGACGGCAGCCTGCTGTGCCTGATTAGGCGTCATCGAGAACCGCGGGTTGTAGCTCTGATACACCACACTGATGCGGTCGGGCGCTATCTCCCCATACTCCATGATATCCGCCTTCGTGCGTTGGCTGATGGCAATGATATGTTCCGCCTCCTGCAGTGTGCGTTTGAATTTCCAGGTGTATAGTTGCGCATCCACCCAGTGGTAGTATTCCGGATGGCGCAAGAAAATAAGGTCGTGAATAGTGACTACCCCGGGAATACCCGCCTTACGCAGTCCGATAGGCAGTTCGCCCGACAGCCCATGATAGAGTTGAACCCCATCGCGCTTTAAGTCGTTGATGATACCGAAGGTACGCCAATAAGAGGTGAGGGGCTTGAAGTATGAAGCCGGTGGATAGATGAATTCCGAGCGTTCGTCCAAGTCAATCTGCTGTCGCAAATCAGCACGCCCCCTGGTCGGTGCATAGAGCAGCAGGTCAACTTCAGGGTCGGCACGGCGGATGAGGTCATTGACCAGTGTACGGCCATAACTTCCCAGTCCGGTAGCATTGCTCACAATGCGTTTGGCGTCATATCCGATTGTTATTTTCTTGCTCATCAGTATGCAAAGTTACGAAAATATTCTGAAATAACCATACCGAATCAAGATTTTAGTCCTTCGATGTACTGCCAAAGCTGTCGGTAGAAGGGATGTCGGGTGAGGGTGGGCACGTCGCCCAAGATGATGAGCTTCATGCGGGCACGAGTGATAGCCACGTTCATGCGGCGCAGATCGCGCAGGAAACCAATCTGTCCCTCGTCATTGGCACGCACCATCGAGATGACAATGATGTCGCGCTCCTGTCCTTGGAAACCATCCACCGTATTGACACTGATTTGTCGACGGAAAGGCTTGAAATATTCCCGTTTCATCAGCAATCGACGCAGATACTGCACCTGTGCACGGTAGGGCGAGATGATGCCTACGTCGATGCGCTCTTCCAACAGTCTCTGTTTGCCAATGCGCTCGAAATACTGCTGCAGCGTGTTGAGAGTCAGTTCAGCCTCTTCCTTGTTGATGCGTCCGAAACTCTCCCCGATGAACTCTTCTTTGAAAGGGCTTCCGGAGTCCTCGGAATTATCGGAGAAATCAGCAGTATTGATCCATTCCATCGGGATGTCGAGGTCGAGAATACCGCGGTATTTCACTTGCGGAGCACTCTCTACCTGTCCGCCATAGAAATAATTGCTGGAGAAGCGCATGATGTCATGGTTCATGCGGTACTGCATCTTTAATAAGGTCACCACTTCGGGCTTCATCTCCACGATGCGCTCCATCAGTGTCTTGCCCAGTCCTGCCTTCAAGGCGGCAATACTCTTTACCGTAGGCGGCAGCTGACAGTGGTCGCCAGCCAGTATGACCCTTGAACAGCGTCGGATGGGAATCCAGCAGGCAGCCTCCAGTGCCTGGGCAGCCTCGTCGATAAACAACGTGCCAAATTTCTGTCCGTCCAGCAGTCGGTTGGCAGCCCCCACTAATGTGCAGGCAATGACCCGTGCCTCGGCAAACAGTTCGTTGTTGATGCGTATCTCCAGTTCGGTGGCACGGCCTTTCAGACTCTCCAACTTCTGATGAAACTTCTCGTCGCCCCGTTTGCGGTGACTGCGCAGTTCACGGATGGCCTTGCGAATCGCCCACAGATGGGGGTAGTCGGGATGCGCCTCGAAGCGCCGTTCGTAGGTAAAGCTCAGCATCTTGTCGTTCACGCGTGTCGGATTGCCTATTCTCAACACGTTGATGCCGCGGTCAACCAGTTTCTCGCTGATCCAGTCGACCGCCATATTACTCTGGGCGCACACCATGACCTGGTTCTCCCTCATCAGTGTCTCCCGAATCGCCTCCACGAGGGTCGTCGTCTTTCCCGTTCCTGGAGGTCCGTGCACAATGGCTACATCCTTCGAGCGCAACACCATGTTGACCGCATCTTCCTGCGTAGCATTCAAATAAGGGAAATGCATGGACGGGAAAACAAAGGTCTCGGCTTTCTGGTGCGAATAAAACAGGTCGCGCAGGTATCCGATGCGCCCCTTGCCTTTGATAGCCCTGTCGAGCGCCTCCATCATGAGGCGGTAGGACGTCTCGTCGAAGGAAATCTGGACTCCCAGATTGCCTGTGTTCTGCAGGGTGAGCAGATAGCCGTTATTGGGAATGATGCACACCATGCGGTCGCCATCTACATAGCTGACGGTGGAAGTGAAGGAAAGGTACTTGATTTTGCCGTTCTCGTCCTGATGGAAGAACATCACCGACTTGCCAAACTCGAATGTATGTTCGATGTCCTGGTCGGTTGTACGGAAAACCTCCACCACCAGTTGGTTGAGAGAATTATAGTAGCTCTTCCCCACCTTCAGGGGCCACCACGCATCACCGCGCTTCACTTTCCGCAGAACCCCCATTTCTTCGGTCTGCTTGCGAAACGTCTCCTTCTCGGTCTGATACTCCAGTTGGAGCAACAGCCGTTGTTGCTGTAATGCCTGTATCGGCGAAATCGTGTTACTCATTTTTTTCGTTTATATAAATGGTGGCGGGGAGATGAGGTGCATTTCGTCGCCAGTGACGGGATGGCGGAACCATATTTCGGTGGCGTGGAGCATCAGACGGTCTGCCTTGGTGCCATAGAGCTCATCGCCCACAATAGGACAACCCAAGCCGTCGGGATGGGCGCAATGGATACGCAACTGGTGCGTGCGACCCGTCTGAGGATAGAGGGCGACGAGTTGAGAGTTGAGAAGCTCGTAATCGGTTACTGCCCGCTTGCCATGCTCCATATCCACCACCTGTCTCGGGCGATTCATAGGGTCTGGGCGCAAGGGCAGTGAGATTGTACCAGACCTTCCCAGCCTCCCCTGTTGAGGAGAGGCCTCTAACATGGCGATGTATTTCTTGCGTATTTGATGCTTGATAAACTGTTCCTGAAGCGGGTGATAGGCATCCAGCGTCTTGGCAACGATGAGGAGACCGCTGGTGCCCATATCCAGGCGGTGAGCAATGACGGCATCAGGATAGCGTTGGCGCATAATGGTTTCCACACTGTATTCCTCAATACGGCCAGGCATTGACAACATCCCACTGGGTTTATCCACTACCACGATAGCGTCATCCTCATAGGCTATAGGCAGTTCCATCCGTTCAAAACCCAACAGCTCCGGGTCAGGGTCAACCACCAATCCCTGCAACATCCACGTAAGGATAGGTTTGCACTTACCCCGACAGGCAGGATAGAAGTTCAGATGATGGCGTAGTTCCTCCTTCGTAGGTTGTCCCCACCAGAACTCAGCCATGCAGATAGGTTTGAGCCCCTGCTGATAGGCATATTGCAGCAGTTTGGGTGCACAACAGTCGCCTGTACCGCCTGGTGGCAATGGGAATTTCCGCCGTAACTTAGGGCGGCTGTAGTATTCCTGCCAAATATCCACCAAGTCTTTCGTCTCACCTCTTGCATTCAGCAACTGATATTGATGAAACAACCACAGCTGGAGGTCTTGCGACATCACTTTAGAGGTAAGTGGTGAGTGGTGAGTGGTAAGAGAGATCTCGCGTTCTTTTGTTTTAAAATAGCCATCCGGCTGTTGGGCATCATACACAGGAGGTACGAAATACTCCCAATCATTCCTTCCAGCCAACAGTCCGCTATAAGCCGCCAGGAATCCACCTTCCACAACCAACACACCGAACATCTTCCCACCATCAGCATCCTGCCTTATCTCCTCGTGACTGGCAATATACCGCTGCACCTCTTTCGCTGCCAACTGGCAAAGCGGATGAGGCTCGTAGCAGAACGGATAAGTAAACCGCTCCGGTCTCTGAATATCGGTATGTAACGGATGCACTCTCATTGGAGTGCAAAATTACAAAAAACTCCAAACACTACAAGCTAAACGCACAACTTTTTGAATCATAACCCATCCTTATTAAAAGAAAAAATGCGAGGAAGCTACCAGAGGCTCCCTCGCATTTCTAATATGTTTTTACCCTTTTACTTCTTATTCAAAGCAAGGTCGATGGCTACGGCAATAGCTACGGTAGCACCTACCATTGGGTTGTTACCAATACCCAGGTAACCCATCATCTCAACGTGAGCAGGAACAGAAGAAGAACCTGCGAACTGAGCGTCAGAGTGCATACGACCCATGGTGTCGGTCATACCGTAAGAAGCAGGACCTGCAGCCATGTTATCGGGGTGCAGAGTACGACCCGTACCACCACCGCTGGCTACTGAGAAGTAAGGCTTGCCAGCCAGTGTGCGCTCCTTCTTGTAAGTACCTGCAACGGGGTGCTGGAAGCGGGTGGGGTTGGTAGAGTTACCCGTGATAGATACATCTACATTCTCCTTCCACAGGATAGCTACACCCTCGCGGACATCGTCAGCACCATAGCACTTAACCTTCAGACGGCTGGGGTTGTTGCCATAAGGAATCTCCTTCACAACCTTCAGCTCAGAAGTGAAGTAGTCGAACTGAGTCTGAACATAGGTGAAACCGTTGATACGGCTGATAATCTGAGCAGCGTCCTTACCCAGACCGTTCAGAATCACGCGGAGAGGCTTCTTGCGAACTTTGTTGGCCATCTCGGCAATCTTGATAGCACCCTCAGCAGCAGCGAAAGACTCGTGACCGGCCAGGAAGGCGAAGCACTCAGTCTCCTCGCGGAGCAGACGGGCAGCCAGGTTACCGTGACCCAGACCTACCTTACGGTCGTCAGCCACTGAACCGGGGATACAGAAGCTCTGCAGACCGATACCGATAGCCTCGGCAGCTTCAGCAGCAGTCTTCACGCCCTTCTTGATAGCGATAGCGGCACCACATACGTATGCCCACTTAGCGTTCTCAAAGCAGATACGCTGGGTATCCTCACACATCTGATAAGGATCGATACCTGCCTTATCACAAATCTCGTTGGCTTCCTCAATACTATTGATGCCATTCTCTTTCAGAGCAGCAAGAACCTGGTTGATACGGCGTTCCTGACTCTCAAACTGTACTTTTCTAATCATCGTCGTGTCCTCCTTATTCTTTACGTGGGTCAATAGCCTTTACAGCACCCTGGTCCTCTGTTGTGCGGCCATAGGTACCTGTATTCTTCTTCATAGCCTCGTTGGCATCCATACCGTTCTTGATGGCTTCCATCATCTTGCCCAGGTGTACATACTCGTAACCGCAAACCTCGTTGTTGGCATCGAGGAACATCTTGGTGATGTAACCCTCGGTGAGCTCGAGATAGCGAGTACCCTTGGCTACGGTGCCATAGAGAGTACCAGTCTGTGAACGGAGACCCTTACCCAGGTCTTCCAAACCAGCGCCGATAGCCAGACCACCCTCAGAGAAAGCACTCTGTGTGCGGCCATAAACAATCTGCAGGAACAGTTCGCGCATAGCGGTGTTGATAGCATCGCATACCAAGTCGGTATTCAGTGCCTCGAGGAGTGTCTTACCAGGCAGAATCTCGCTCGCCATAGCGGCTGAGTGAGTCATACCGGTGCAACCGATGGTCTCGACCAGCGCTTCCTGGATGATACCGTCCTTCACGTTGAGGCTCAGTTTGCAGGCACCCTGCTGTGGTGCGCACCAACCAATACCATGTGTGTAACCCGAAATGTCCTTAATCTCTTTTGCCTGAATCCATTTGCCCTCCTCGGGAATGGGAGCAGGTCCATGGTAAGCGCCTTTGCAAACGCTACACATGTTTTTCACTTCTGTAGAATAAATCATTGTTGTGTTTAATATTAATATTAAAAGATAATCTTCATAGATGTGCAAAGTTACCACGTTAATTTCAACTATCCAAATGGGTATTCTTATATTTAAGAACAATTAACAGAGGAAATCCATTATTTTTATGTACCTTTGCGAGCGAATGACAGAATTATACAGATATCAGGTAGCCGGTCACGTCTTTGAACTGGTGCTTCCAGAGGGTGATGCTTTGGCTCATGAGTTGAGCCAGTATGCTCCGTTCCAGATAGGCGAAACGGAGCAGGAACCCGTGTTCCGATTAGCGGTGTTGAGTGAAAAACCCCAGTGGGGCGAGTTCGTCAGGGAAATACATCAGGACGATGACGGGTCTGAGATTTTAGCGGGACATATCGGTGATAAGCCCAGTTTTGATTTCCTGTTGCAAGGTCGCTGGCAGGCCCGATTGATGACGGAAACGAGTTACCGTGAAGCCACCTTATATATAGAAGGTGACAGGCTGTTTAGTCTGAACGATGCGCTGATGGTGATGTTTGCCCTCAGTACCGCCCGGTTGCAGACATTGTTGATGCATGCCTCGGTGGTGAGCTATCAGGGTGCTGCCTATCTGATGTTGGGAAAGAGCGGTACGGGCAAGAGCACCCATACCCGATTGTGGTTGGAGCATATAGCCGGTACGGAATTGGTGAACGATGACAATCCTGTGGTGCGCATCATAGACGGGCGAGCCATTCTCTTCGGGTCGCCGTGGAGTGGTAAGACTCCCTGTTATCGGAATGTGAGTTATCCCGTTGGCGCGTTTGTGCAATTGAGTCAGGCGCCTTTCAACCGGATTCGTCGTATCAAGGGCATTGAAGCCTATGTGTCATTGGTGCCAGCTGTTTCCGGCAAGCGGTGGGACAGGCAGTTGGCTGACGGACTGCATGAGACGGAGAACTGGGTGGCGGGTCATGTGCCCATGTATCATCTGCAGTGTCTGCCCGACCGTGACGCCGCGCTGACCTGCAGGAATGCTGTAGCTCCGCAGGTGGAAGCCAGTGAGCAGAAGACTGTTGACAATAACGAGGCCATCGCAGCAGTAGATAGTCTGTTGAAAGAAGGTCATAAAGTCATCCTGCCCGTTAAGGGACAGAGTATGCTGCCCTTTATCGTGGGTGGGCAAGACAGTGTGGAGCTGGTGGTGCCTGAGGGGCCTTTGGCTATCGGCGATGCCGTTTTGGCTTGGGTCAACAACAGCCGGTATGTGTTGCACCGTATAATAGAAATAGGAGGTGACGGTCATTTGATACTGATGGGCGACGGCAATCTGGTAGGCAAGGAGTATTGCACGTTGGGCGATGTGGTGGCCCGAGCCGACTATGTGGTGAAGCCTGACGGGGCGCGTACCTATTTATATAGTAAGCGGCAGCGTTGTTACTGGCAGTGGTGGATGAAATTAAAGCCCCTGCGCCGTTGGATACTGGCTATTTTAAGAAGAACCAAATACAGAAAGAGTATATGAAACAGAAAAGCGGTTTTACGTTGCGCAATGTCTGTGGTGAGCATGTCATTGTAGCTGAAGGACTGGAAGTCATTAATTTCAATAAGCTGTTGAGTCTGAACGAGAGTGCTGCCTACCTCTGGGAGCAGGCAGCGCAGTTGGGCGACTTCACCGCCGAGCAGTTGGCTGACAAGCTCTGCGAGGAATATGAGGTCAGTCAGGAACAGGCTCAGAAGGACGTCAACCAAATATTGGCTGAGTGGCAGAAAATCGGTGTGGTGGAATGAAATACCTCCAGTGGCTTGGCATCACACAAAGGGCATCAGGGGCAACATGCTGTTGCGTATCCTGGTGGGTGTCGGACAGGTTTCGCTGGCCCTTTGGATGGTATGGCTTTGCCGCTATTTCATTGATACAGCCATCAAGAGCGATTCGCAGGAGATTTACCAGACTGTTCTGCTCCTGGTATTGGTGGTGGCTGGTAATATCGCCCTGCGCCAACTCTATTTCTATACTACTATTCGCGCTACCGCCTATCAGGCAACACAGGTGCGACTGCGTATCTTCGGACATTTGTTGCGTCGTCGTATCTATGATGACGAGCCCTTGCATTCCGGTGATATCACCTCGCGGTTGGAAACGGATGTAGCCACGATCAGTGAGGCTGTGGCAGGCACCTTGCCCCAGTTGATTGTCACCACCGTCAAACTGACCGGTGCCTTTCTTCTGCTTTATTCCATGGATCAGCAACTCGCCTGGATGCTCTTGCTGTCAACCCCGCTGCTGATAGTGATGGGGAAGCTCTTTGCCCGTCGGTTGAGGACCATGACCCATGATGTGCGCCAGCAAGACAGTAAGATTCAGATGCTGGTGCAGGAAGGTATGGAGCATAATGCCATGTTACGTGCCATGGAGAGTGGGGGATGGTTGACGGGACAGCTCGATGGAATGCAGCGCGGGCTGTTGTCAAAGATAGAGCGCAGAACCCGTTTTACACTGGTAGCCCGTACGGTGATGGCAGCCTGTTTCGGTTTCGGTTACCTGTTGGCATTTATCTGGGGCGGTCTGCAGTTGCGCGATGGTGTCATTACCTTTGGTATCATGACTGCCTTCCTGCAGTTGGTAGCCCAGATACAGCACCCTATTCTGGAAATGCTGAATATGATACCCCAGTTGATACATGCCTCCGCCAGTATTGACCGAATCGAAGAATTGGAAGAGAAAGAGGCAGAGAGCGAGCATGCTTCGGTGCTGTTATTGTCAGGAAAGGTGGGCGTTCATGTGCAGGGTGTCACCTTTAAATATCCTAAAGGGAAACGATACATTCTCCACGACTTTACCCATGATTTCAAACCAGGCAGCAGGACAGCCCTCATGGGCGAGACGGGGGCAGGCAAGACCACCCTGTTCCGTGTGATGCTGTCACTGATACGTCCACAGCAGGGGCGTGTGGAACTCTATCACGAAGGCGAGCGTGTTCCTCTGAGCGTAGAAACCCGTCGTAATTTTGTATTTGTGCCACAGGGTAATACGCTGATGAGTGGTACCATCCGTTATAATCTCCAGTTGGCTAATCCCCATGCTACGGACGAAGAGATGCGCCATGTGCTGCATGTAGCGGCTGCCGATTTCGTATTCGACTTGCCCGACGGACTCGATACCTCCTGCGGGGAACGCGGTGGCGGATTCAGTGAAGGACAGGCTCAGCGTATAGCTATTGCCCGAGGATTACTGCGTCCTGGAAGCGTATTGCTATTGGATGAAATCAGTTCCTCGTTGGACGAGCAGACCGAGCGTGAGCTGTTTTCCCGCCTTTTTGAAGCCTATGCCGATAAGACTATCATCATGATTACCCACCGCTCGACTGTTGCCCAGTTGTGCAACGAAACGGTAGGTCTCCAGAGGACGACTGTTTGATGTAGGTCAAAAAGCGTGTAGTTTTTACATGAAAAGAGAGAAAAACCTTTGTGTGTTCGCGCACAATACCTACCTTTGCATCGTCAAAAGGACAAAAGATTTATTCAGGTATAACATTTAAAGTAAGAAAATTATGATTATTCTCAATTATGTAATTCTTTCGCTCGCTTCTAAGGCCATTTCTATGGTAAAGAAATAAGCTGCGAGCGGCACTCTTCCAAGATGGCCATAAGGTCATCTACTTTTTCAGCACGAAGCATCGCAATGCGCGTCTGGCGGAAGTTTGGAATTCCTTTGAAAACAGGCGATGCCGCCAGGTGGCGACGGGTATGCAGAATACCCCGATACTCATCAATGCGTTCGACATTGATGCGTAATTGTTCTTCCAACACATCTATTTTCTCGTTGAGGGTCAGTTCCTTCCTACTGAATATCCAAGGGCATCCGAAGGTGGCGCGCCCTATCATCACTGCATCTACGCCGTAAGTATCGAAAGCACGGTCGGCATCTTCCAATGACTTAATATCACCATTCCCGATAATCGGAATATGGATGCGAGGATTGCGTTTCACTTCGCCAATCAGTGTCCAGTCAGCCTCCCCTGTGTACATTTGAGCACGTGTTCTGCCGTGGATGGTCAGTGCCTGAATGCCACAATCCTGCAACTGTTCAGCCAGTTCAGTGATAATGAGTTGTTCGGCATTCCATCCAAGTCGCGTCTTGGCAGTGACAGGCAGATGGACGGCATCTACTACTTTCCGTGTAATCTCCAGCATCTTAGGGATATTCTGCAACATACCGGCACCTGCACCCTTGCCTGCCACTTTCTTTACCGGACAGCCAAAGTTCAAGTCTATCACGTCGGGACCTGCCTGTTCTACGATTCTTGCTGCCTCTACCATGGCATCCACGTCGCGTCCGTAAATCTGAATACCCACCGGTCGTTCCTCGTCAGCAATAGTCAGTTTCTGGATGGTTGACTTTACATCCCTTACCAGTGCCTCTGCCGACACGAATTCCGTATAGACCATCGAAGCCCCAAACCGCTTGCACAGCAGTCGGAACCCAATGTCCGTCACGTCCTCCATCGGAGCCAAAAAGACGGGACGCTCACCTAATTCTATATCTCCTATCTTCATCTTCAATTCTTAACTCTCAACTTTCAACTCTCAACTCTCAACTAAAGTAAATGATACGTTCCACCGGCTAAAGGTTTCAGGACGCCCTTCATTTCCAGTGAGAAAAGCAGGGCAGTGAGTTGACCGATGGGTATGTTGGTCTGTACGCTGATGAGATTCATCTGCAGGTCGTTGGTTTTGGTCAGTGCATCGACGATGCGCTGCTCCTCAGGGGTAAGGTCAACGAAGAGTTCGCGCTCTACAATCTTTCTACCGTCAGTCATCTTACTCCTGTCTTCCCACCCCATCGATTCCATGAAGTCCTGTGCGGAGGTGATGAGTGCAGCTGTGTTGTTGCGAATCATGCGGTTGCACCCTTCCGAGTAGGTCATGCCCACACTGCCAGGGAAGGCAAACACGTCGCGCCCGTATTCTTGGGCAATGCGACAGGTGATGAGTCCACCGCCCTTGTAGGCACTCTCCACCAGAATCGTAGCATCCGACATACCTGCCACGATGCGGTTGCGCTGTCGGAAATTGTTGGGCAGTGCCTGAGTCTGACTCATATATTCTGTCAGTAATCCCCGTGTTTTACCATTTCAGCAGCGATGGCGCGATGGCGAGGCGGATAAATCTGATCTAAGCCGTGAGCCAGAACGCCCACCGTCTCAAAACCATTTTCCAGTGCATGGCGATGAGCGCATACATCCACTCCGTATGCCAGTCCGCTGACAATGAGTACATCGGGGCACATCTGTCGCAAATCACTCACGAAGCGTCGTATCAAGTCCTGTCCATAGGTGGTACACTGGCGGGTGCCCACCATATTAATAATGTGTAGTTGGTTTAAATCTGCCGTACCCATATAATAGAGTACAATAGGTGCATCAAGACACTCGCTGAGTCGTCTCGGGTATGCAGGGTCATGCAGGGTCAGTACCTGAATGCCACTTTTGGTGATGAACTCCATTTCGGCAGCAGCACGGTGGAGCGCATCATCCCAAGAGAAGCGGTCTTTGGTTTGTTCATAGACAGCCTCTGCATTACCCATTTCCTGATATGACTGCAGTAGCATGGCATGATTCACGCCAGTCAGTCGGGTCAGTGCAATACTATAGTAGATCTCCTCGTTCATAAATAAGGTGCAAACGCTTTATTATATTCTTCGCTTTCGCCCAGACGGCCGTTGATGAGGCACACCAGCATCACCTTGGCTTTGAAGCAGATGGCTTCGTCGGAGGCGCGGTAGATGTCCTGATGGAAGATATACTTAAAACTGTCCTTTTCCAGCCACAGGCGTGAGATGAACTCATCATCACAACGCAGGGGAGCCTTATATTGCAGTTCCATACGAGCCACCACAGCATCCACCCCTCTTTCGTGCATCTCGGCGAAACTCAGTCCGCAGTGTTTCAGGAACAGGTGACGTGTATGTTCCGTATAATGCAGATAATTGGCATTATTGACAATTCCTTCAATGTCGCACTCATAGTCGCGCACCTCCATTCGGGCTTCAAAAACGTATTTACTCATATCTTTAACTTTCAATTTTTCAATTTTTTTAGTCGAGCTTCGCTCTTTGTAAAAGCGACTTCGTCGATTACTTCAATTTTTTCAAGTATTCATAGCCAATGCGACAGCGCAGGCATTCCTTCTTGTCGCAATATTCTTTCTTCAGTTGTATTAATGCCTGTGAATCACCGGCATTTTCCACACTCAGTCCACATTCTTTCCAAAGTCGGATGATGTAGTTGTTTTCAGCCTTCAGTTGTTCCAGCAAGTCGAAGGCGCGGTCGCACAACTGTTCGTTGGCAGTATGGCGTCCATAGGCAAACAGCATGGGGATACACGTGTTGATGAGCAACAGATTGATGGAAAACGGTGACAAGCTCTTTTCGTTCTGTTCGCTGGAGGATCCAAAAGTATAGTGCGTCTCCCAATAAGGTGTCACTTTTGTCTTCATCAAATCGTGTAAGGCCAGAGAATCAGCACATTCTATCAGTTGTGAAAGTCCTGTTTTGTGTTCATAATAGAGATTCGCCAGTTGCGACAATCGGATATGAGGGAAATTCTGTGGTCTCAGGCGCAGGAATTTCCAGCGTTTGTAATCCATCGGTTGCCATGAGAATTTATGTGCCAGATACTGATACTCATTGCGCAGTTTGGCAAAATAGCCCTCATTGAGGGCGTCCTGCTGGTAGCGTTCGGGGATGGCCTGGATATCCAACAATCCCGCCTGTCCCATGAAAATAGCCTCTATCTGAAACAGGTTGTCACGGTGATGTGCTACGGCAGAAAGCGGAATGTGAGCTGCCCATTCCTCGAAGGCATCTCCATTGATACCGAATCCATAGTTGCGAGCCAGTGTCATGAAGTAGGCATCCTCCCAAGAACCATTCATACGCTGAGCACGGCGGCAGATAGCCTGTGTCTTCTGTTCCAATCTTTCTGTCTGCAAGGCAGCCATCCAGGAGTGGATGGTCAGTCGGGGCAGGTCGGGGATGATTCTGTAGCACGGCGGATACTGATCGGTGCGCAGCAGTTCTTCGTAGTTCTCTCTGATGGAATCAGGAATATCCAGTTGCATCTGGGGGATAAACTGTCCTTGGGTATTGGTTACATCCCTGTCGGGAAGTCCTGTCACATGCAGCACCACATTATCATACGCCTTATCCTTGTCATGCCCATGCAGATACCAGTCGGACGATTTATCATGAATCTCGACATTGCCCACCCATAGGGTACCATTGATTTTTACTTTCGCATTGAAGAAATCAGGTCCGCTATTGCGGTTATGAAGACCAGGGTCTATGACTTCCACTTCCAGACCGTCAGTAGTCTGTAAGTTGCCCAGTGGGAAAAGCTTATGTTTCCAAACATAGTGTAATAACTGTTCCATGTCTGTTTAAATCTCGTTACCTGTATATAGTTGATAGTATTTCCCCTTTTGTGCCAACAGCTCCTGGTGTGTACCATGTTCGATGATGCGCCCATGGTCGAGCACAATAATCTGGTCGGCATTGCGCACGGTACTCAGGCGGTGGGCAATCACGAAGGTAGTGCGCCCCTGCATGATAGCGTCCATGCCCTGTTGTACTAGTTGTTCGGTTCTGGTGTCAATAGATGAGGTAGCCTCATCGAGAATCAATACAGGCGGATTGGCTACAGCGGCACGTGCAATGGCCAGTAACTGCCGTTCGCCTTGACTCAGATTCCCCCCATCGCCACTTAGAACCGTCTGATAGCCATTGGCCAGACGGCGGATGAAATCGTCGGCTCCCACCCGTTTAGCCGCTTCGATGCATTCCTGGTCAGTAGCATCCAGTTTACCATAGCGGATATTGTTGATAACACTATCGGTAAAGAGGTGGGTCTCCTGCAAGACAATACTCATGCTCCGTCGGAGAGAGTCCTTACGGATGTCGGTAATAGGAATTCCGTCGTAGAGAATCCTTCCGCCTTGTATTTCGTAGAACCTATTAATCAGATTGATGATGGTTGTTTTTCCTGCCCCCGTGCCTCCCACGAAGGCAATTTTCTGTCCTGGGTTGGTATTGATGTCAATATCGAAGAGCACCTGTTTTTCAGGTGTGTACCCGAAGTCCACCTCCTTGAAATCTACGTCGCCCTTCGGATCTTTCAGTTCCACAGTCCCTGTATCCACCTCCGGTTCGGCATCACCTAAGGCAAACACACGTTCGGCACCCACCGAGGCATTCAGTACACTATTAATTTGTTGACTGACTTGTGCTACAGGGCGAGTGAAACTCTTGTTGAGTTGCAGGAAAGCCACTACCGTACCCAAAGTGAGTTGAGAGTGGAGAGTGGAGAGTGGAGAGGTGGTGCTGAGGACCAGTGTGGCACCTACCACGGCGAGCAGAACAAAACCCAGATTGCTGATACTGCTATTGACGGGCATCACGATACTGGCTATGCGATTGGCATGATAAGCCGAGGAACGCAGTTGCTCATTCAAGCGCTCAAAGTCGCGAACGACCTGTTGTTCACGACAAAACACCTTGACCACCTTCTGTCCTGTCATCATCTCCTCGATATAGCCGTTCGCATGGGCAAGACTCTGTTGTTGGGTGCGAAAGAAATGACGTGAGCGCTTGCCCAACTGTGTCGTGGCGATGCTCATAGCTACAGCCATCAGGATGCTTACTATGGTCAGGGGAATGCTCAGTACGATCATGGAAGTAAAGGTAGCCACGATAGTGATGATAGACGAAAACACCTGGGCCATAGCAGTACTGATCATCTGGCGGAGCGAATCCACATCGTTTGTATAAACCGACATGATGTCACCATGTGAGCGCTGATCGAAATAGCTGATGGGCAGATGTTCCATCTTCTCGAAGATGGTTTTTCTGAGTCGGAACATAGTGCCTTGACTGATATGTATCATCAGTCGGTTATAGGAATAAGAACAGATGGTTCCAAACAACAGGATGAGTCCCAGTTTGAAGAGCGTTTGTGCCAGTGAAGCATATTCAGGATTGTCGGTCTGGGTCAGCGGTACGATATAATCGTCGATGAGCATCTTGGTGAAGAGTGAGGAAATCAGCGAGGTGACAGACGAAACGAATACACACACCAGTACCAGTAGCATGGTCCACTTATAGTGGTGCCACACGAAGCTTACCATGCGCATCAGCACATCGCGCTTCACTTCTCCTTTAGGCATCGAAATCGCCTGTGTCCTGGGTCTGAATTGCATGAATCTCCTGATAAAGTTTATTTGTCTTCAATAAATGCTCATGGGTATCGAAACCTGTCACCATACCATTGTCCAGCACGAGGATACGGTCACAGTCCTTTACACTCAGGATGCGTTGGGCAATGATGATTTTAGTCATCTCCGGTAAATAGTGGTGGAACGCTTCACGAATCTTGGCATCTGTAGCTGTATCGCAAGCCGAAGTGGAATCATCGAGCACCAGTATTTTGGGTTGGCGGAGTAATGTGCGGGCTATGCAGAGGCGCTGGCGCTGACCTCCGCTCACATTGGTTCCACCTTGTTCTATATGGGTATCGTAGCCCTGTGGCATCATGCTGATAAACTCATCAGCCTGTGCCAACCGGCATGCAGCCTGACATTCCTCTAAGGTGGCATCCGATTTACCCCATCGTAAATTGTCCAGCACACTGCCTTCAAACAGAATATTCTGTTGCAGCACCACAGATACAGCCTCGCGCAGTGCTCTCAGGTCGTAGTCCTTCACAGGATGACCGCCCACCCATATTTCCCCTTCGCTGGGGTCATAGAGACGGCAGATGAGGTTGACAAGTGACGACTTACCAGAACCCGTGCCACCTATTACGCCGATAGTCTCACCACTATGAATACTGAAGGTAATGTTGTAGAGAGCCGAACGCTTATGTTGTGGGCGGGACGTGGGTGAAGGCTGGTCTTTGAGAGAATAGTCGAAACGGACATGGCGGAACTCGATACTGCCGTCCGTTACCTCTGTGATGCCGTTTTCTGGATTCTTAATGTCGGGTTCTTCTTCAATGACTTCCGTCACGCGTTTGGCTGATGCTACACTCTGAGTCAGTGATATGAAAGCCATGGAAAGCATCATCAGTGACATGAGAATTGACATCACATAGGTGAAGAGCGAAGTCAGTTCACCTGTAGTCAGTGTGCCCTCCACAATATAGTGTGCCCCTAACCACGAGAGGGCAATGATACAGCCATAGACCACCATATTCATAATAGGGTGGTTCCAAGCCATCAGGCTCTCGGCCTTCACATAGAGTTTATACAGGTTTTCGGCTGCACGACTGAATTTCTCGTTCTCGTAGTCCTCACGTACAAAAGCCTTCACCAGTCGGATACCAGTGATGTTCTCCTGTACACTCATGTTCAGGGCGTCATAGCGTTCATAGACCTGTTGAAACATCCGTGCTACCCGCGTGATGATGTGATAGAGGGAGAAGCTCAGGACAATCAGTGCTACGAGGAAGATGAGCGACAAACGGGCATCAATGATGAGGCACATGAATACCGAGAGTACGAGTTTGAAAGGAGCTCTGACACTGATGCCTAATACCTGTTGGAAGGCACCTTGCAGGCTGTTGACATCGGTGGTCATGCGGGTTATCAGTCCACTGGTAGAGTACTTATCAATGTCCGAAAAGGAAAAGCGCTGGATATTATGATACATTGCGGAGCGGAGGTTGGCGGCAAAACCAGTAGAGGCATAGGCCGAGAAACGTCCGCCCAGTATGCCGAAGACTACGCCCATCAACGTCATGCCCATCATGACCGTTCCGTAAAAATACACATTCTCCATATTTCCTGCATTGATACCTTTGTCGATGAGCGAAGCCGTGACATAAGGTATCAACACATCCATCACTACTTCCATTGCTGCAAAGGCTGGTGCAAGTAGTGATGCAGTGCGATACTGGCGTATCTGTTGATAGAGCGTCTTAAGCATGACGCTTGCAAAGGTACGAATAAGTGCGCAAAACGCAAAAGGAAAAATAGTTTTTCTTTGAATCTATGGCAGGACTTTTTTTATTAATAAATTTGTTAATTCGAAATTTTACACTACCTTTGCAGCAAATTCATAAACGTAACGAAATGAAAAAGTATCTGATCATGGCCACTGCCCTGTTGGGGCTGGCCTCTTGTAGTGAGAAGAAATTCCATGTGGAAGGTAATATTACCAATGCTAAAGACTCAGTGCTCTACTTTGAGAATGTAGGGTTGGAGCAGGTGACGGTGCTTGACTCTGTAAAGCTCGATGAGGACGGCGCTTTTGCTTTTGCCGAGAAACAGACGGAAGCTCCTGAATTCTACCGTCTGCGTATCAGCGATCAAATTATCAATGTGAGTATCGATTCTACGGAGACAGTGACCGTCAAGGCGCAATATCCGCAGATGGCTACTCAGTATGAGATAAGCGGTTCAGACAATTGTCAGAAAATAAAGGAATTGACCTTGAAGCAGATAGACTTAACCAAGCGTGCTATGGCTGTTGCGAATAATCAGTCGCTGGGTGTTGACGAATCGAACGATAGTATTCTGAAGATGATTCGTGCCTATAAGGAAGATGTAAAGATGAACTATATCTTGAAGGAGCCCAACCGCTCGTATGCTTATTTCGCTTTGTTTCAGGCACTTGGGAATACGTTGATATTCAATCCCCGTTCGGATAAAGACGATATCAAGCTCTTTGCTGCAGTAGCTACCAGTTGGGATGCCTATCACCCCAATTCAGAGCGCGGTGCCAATCTGCATAATATAGCCATCGAAGGAATGAAGAATGTGCGGATAGCCGAAGCCAAAGAAGCCAGCACGATTGACATGAGTCAGGTTGAAACAGCCGGAGTCATTGATATTGCCTTGGCAGATAATAAAGGACAACAGCGTCACTTGACGGAGTTGAAAGGCAAAGTCGTATTGCTCGATTTCCATCTGTTCAGTATGGAAAAGTCGCCTGAGCGCATACTTCTCTTACGCGAACTATATAATAAATATCATGCCCAGGGTTTGGAAATCTATCAGGTATCACTCGATCCTGATGAGCATTTCTGGAAGCAACAGACAGAAGCTTTGCCTTGGATTAGTGTCCGTGACCCTCAGGGACTTGACTCTCAGACGCTGATTAGCTATAACATACAGGGGTTGCCCGATTATTTCCTGATAACTCGTGACAACGCGCTCTATAAACGTGCAGCCCAGGTGAAGGATTTGGAGGCAGAGATTAAGAGTCTGCTATGATTGTTCAGTGGCGATTGGCTGTAAGCTGTTGGCTTTTGACGGTAAGCATGACCGTCTTCAGCCAGACGGCTGGGGGCTTCGCCTTAGAGCAGAAAAACGATACCATAACGATGGTAACGTTGCGGACAGATTCTACTTACGACCATTGGACACTGCCTTATCCCGTTTACCGATTTGATACGGGCGATGTGGACGGTGATGGGAGCATCGATGCCTTGGTAGGTGTGATAAAAAGCACTCGTTTCCATCCAGAAAAGGGTCGTCGGCTTTTTATCTTCAAAAACTATCACGGGCTGGTGCGTCCGCTATGGATGGGTTCGAAACTGGGAGGTATTCTGGATGATTTCCGTTTCATAAACGGTGTCATCAGAAGCTTGGAACTAACAGCCGATGGCCGCTATGTGGTGGCAGAATACCGTTGGCATCATTTCGGCATGGATTTCGAGCGATTCCTTGCCAAGAATGTGAATAGACAGGAAGCATTAAACATTTTTAATCAAGACTAAATAAACCATTTTGCCTATGAAAAAGTTAATGATGATGATGGTAGCACTTTGCTTAGCCATTAACGTGAATGCACAGAGTGATGCGAAGAAAGGCATCATCCTGCCAGGTAAGGCTAAAATCAATGTGGAGACGTTGAAAAACAAGTTGCCACTCGACATTGATGTCAATAGTCTTTCGATTTCAGAAGCGCGTATTCTGCGTAATGCAGTGGCAGCCCGACAGGGGTATATCTTTATGGGCAGTGACCTACGTGGTGTTTTTGCTTCTACCTCTTGGTATGAAAGTCTGGCCGAAGACCGTATGACTCAAGAGGAGAACGGTACAGCCAAACCGATTAAATACACACCGGCTGAACAGGCTTTCGTGAAGAAACTGCAAGATCGTGAGAATGCGCTGAAAGCACAGAATCATGTGGTGCCTGCAGGGATGATGACCAATATGGACAATATCGTCAACCCCTTTTCGCTCTCCGACTTTGACCCTCGACTGTACAAAGCCATTGCCAAAAATGGATTTGCCATTGTTCCTGGTAATGACGACCAGTTGTTTCAGATTTACGAGAATAACGACTATCGCGAATTTCCCAGTTTTGTAACCACCGACCTCTATCTGCAGGCATTCCACATGTTCTTCGACTGTCTGCTGAAAGAGACGGAGCAGCAAAAGCTGTCCCCCATGGTAACAGCCTTCGTCAAGCGCAACTATGAGCTGCTCACGAAAATGGCAGCTGCCACTACTGATCAGCAGGTGAAGGAAGCTGCTGAATACTGTGCGGCCTACTATGCTATCGCCTACGAACTGAACGAAGGAAAATCGCTGCCAGTGGCTGCCAAATACAAGGCTTTGGTGAAGGAGGAAATACAGCATGTAAATAATGCCGAGGCTACCCCATCAGAGTTCCTGAGATATACCTCTGCTTACCAGCGTCCTGAATTCCCCTATATGCTCTATCGCCCCCGTGGTCACTACACACGCTCAGAGACACTGCAACGCTATTTCCGCACCATGATGTGGTTGCAGAACGTACCCTTTGAGATGGAGAATGACCAAGAATTGCGTTACGCGCTGATGATGGCAGAGACCGTCTGTCAGGACGCAACCCTCGCAAAGATGTATCAGAATCTCACTGAGCCCATCACTTATCTGATGGGACTGCCCGATGATGTGAGTATCACACAAGTTTACAAGACTCAGAAAGCTTTCGGAAGTGTTCAGGATATCTTCAATTCCAAAAACAAGATGCAACAGGTGTGTAAAGCCCTCATGAAGATTACTGACCAGCAGACGCGCATTAAGCCCAAGTTCCAGGTGACCAGTCCTTACAAGATAAGACTGATGCCTCAGCGCTATATGCCTGATGCTGAGGTCTTGCAGGAGATGGTGGATTACGAAGGGCATCCTACACAGCGTGGAGTACCGAATGGACTTGACGTGATGGCTGCTATCGGCATTCCTGCCGCTGAGCGTATCCTCCTTCAGGAACTGAAAGAACAGCAGAACTGGAATCAGTTTACACCTAACCTTGAGCGCATGAAACAACTGATGGGTACCGTTGATTGGAATCAAACGGTGGCTAACAAATGGATTGCTTCGTTCAAGGATGTCAACAGCAAGGATGCCAACTATCCGCGCTTTATGCTGACCCCACAGTGGGATAAGAAAAATCTGAATGCAGCGCTGGCTTCATGGGCAGAACTCAAGCACGATGCTATCCTTTATGCCAAACAGCCGTTTGGTGCCGAGTGCGGTGGCGGCGGACTACCCGAGCCTTACACTCGTGGCTATGTGGAGCCCAATGTGGCTTACTGGACCAAGGCTATCCAGTTGATTGATGCTACAATGGATGTGCTGAAGAAGTTTGATCTTGTGACGGAGAAAGGAACGACTGCCTCACGCGACTTGAAAGAACAGGCAGAGTTCTTCTTGAACTGCAGTCGGAAGGAGTTGGCTGGTCAGAAACTCACAGAACAAGAGTATCGTCAGATAGAAGCCATCGGTTCTGTCTTTGAAAACATCACCCTTAATCTCGTTCGCGAGGAAGACCAGGAACTCTATGGTTGGTATAATGTACAAGGTGCCGATAAGTCGATAGCAGTCGTGGCTGATGTCTATACTGCCAACAGCTTCAATAATCCTAATAAATCGGTTTTGTACGAGGCTGTAGGTCCTGCCCACCAGATTTATGTGGTCGTTGAAATAGAGGGATACCTCTATCTCACGCGTGGTGCCGTGTTCAGCTATCGTGAGTTTGAGGATGGTTTGAACGTTCCTCGCCATACCGATGAGGAGTGGCAGCAGGAGTTGCAGACGCAGCCCGACAAGGGCATTCCCGACTGGATGAAGGAAATTCTTGTACCCCTGAATGGCAAGAAAATAGAAAACGAGTATATCTTCTATAGCTCAGGATGCTAAATACCATACTATTCGCTATGTTGATGGTCACTGACTCCGTGTCGGTGACCTTCACTGGCGATATCCTGTTAGATCGTGGTGTTCGTAAAGTGATAGAACGGAAAGGGGAGGATGCTGTGTTTTCTTCCTTTGTAGATTCCGTATTTCAGTGTAGCGATTTTGTGATTGGCAATTTGGAATGCCCTGCCACAAAAATCAAGCAACCCTCATTTAAACAATTTGTATTCCGTGCTGAACCCGAATGGCTCCAGACTTTGAAGCGGCATGGTGTCACTCACCTTAATCTGGCCAATAACCATAGTGTGGACCAGGGGAGAGTAGGACTGGCGGATACCAAGCGTCAGGTGGAACAGGCGGGTATGATACCCCTGGGAGCCGGCGATACGATGGAGGAGGCAGTGCAACCGGTGCTCTTGGCTACTTCGCCTCGGAAAATCTACGTCTTGGCATCCCTGCAGTTGGCGTTGGAGAATTTTGCTTATCTGCCTGAAAAGCCCTCTGTCAGTCAGGAAGATTTTGAGGTCTTGGTAGAGCGTGTCCGTCAACTCAGATTGAAAGAGCCTGAAGCCTATATCATTGTTACTCTGCATTGGGGAGGGGAACATACCCTGCAACCACTTGCCATTCAACGCGTCAGGGCTCACCACTTGATAGATGCGGGAGCCGATATTCTGATAGGACACCATACACATACTCTCCAGACCATGGAAGACTATAAGGGCAAACGTATTTACTATAGTATCGGTAACTTTATTTTTGATCAGCGTAACCCCATAAATACTCGGGCATGTATGGTGAAACTCACCATTACCAAAGAATCGTCTCAAGTAGAGACGATTCCGGTAGAGATTCATCAGTGTAAGCCCGATAGGGTTGTGGAATCAGAAACTACGCAACCACTCCCTTAGTTCCTGCATCATTTCATAATGATTGGGGAAAGACTGGAGAATGCCAAACCCATGTCCACCTTTCGGATAGACATGCAGTGAAGTAGGTACTTTCTTCAGACAGAGTTCCTCGTAATAGAGAATGGTATTCAAAGGCGAAACCGATTTATCGTCACTGGCCAGTGCAATAAATGCACGGGGAGTGTGGGCGGTGACATGTTGCTCGTTACTAAATTCATTCAATAACTTGCGCTTGGGTTTCTTGCCCAATAAGTTCTCACGCGAACCTTGGTGGGTGGTACCCTGTTCCATAGTGATGACGGGATAGAATAAAATTTGGAAATTGGCGGCAGCATCGCCTTTGGAATGCGTAGCAATGGTAGAAGCCAGATGTCCTCCTGCTGAGAATCCCATGATACCGATATCATTGGTATTGATATTCCATGTGTCAGCCATCCTGCGCACCAGTCGCATGGCTTCCTCTGCATCTTCTCTCGGCACATTCCAAGCGCCATGAGGCATGCGGTATTTCAGTACAATCACGGCAATACCCTGCGCATTAAAGAAAGGAGCCCATAGCGTTCCCTCTTTCTCGAAAGCCAGGTGATGATAGCCTCCACCAGGACAGATAACGATGGCGCGTCCTGTAGCCAGTTCCTTTTTAGGTAGGAATACAGTGACTTTCGCTAAATCGTTGGGATCGCCATTGGAAGTTTTGGGGGCAGAAGGCCACAAATCCATTTCCAAACCTTGTTGGGCTTGTGTCATCGTGGATGCAAAAAGCATCGCACAAAACAAGAAAGTATTCTTTAATTTCATCTTTTTTTATGTTTGTTGTTTGCAAAGATACAAAATTTCATTATCTTTGCACTATATTTCGACTAAAAACTTTAAACGATGTTTAAAAGAATTCTAACATTATCGGCCCTTGCTATGATAGCATATGGTGCTCAGGCAAAAGTAAAGTTATCCCATTTGGTAGGTGATAACATGGTGATTCAACAACAAACAGATGTTCGTCTATGGGGATGGGCTAAGCCCAATAGCACCGTGACGGCCACTACTTCATGGAGTCAGGAAAAGTCGACGGTGAAGGCAGGTAAGGACGGTCAGTTTCTCCTGACGGTAAAATCGCCCAAGGCTTCCTATACACCGCTGAGCATTACGTTCAACGATGGTGAAGGCGATGTCACTATTAAGAATGTGCTCGCGGGCGAAGTGTGGGTATGTGCAGGCCAGTCGAATATGGAAATGCCCGTGAAGGGTTTTGGTATGTGTCCAGTAAAGGACTATAACCACCACGTCGTAGATGCCGCTGGCTCAAAGGGTGTAAGAAGCATCAAGATACCCAGTGTGATGAGTAGCAAGCCCCTGAATGACGCACAAGCCGAGTGGCGTGTTTGTTCACCGAAGACGGTAGGTGAGTTTTCTGCTACAGGTTATTTCTTTGCCCGTCTGCTGAGTCGCACACTTGATATTCCTGTAGGCCTGATAGAGGCCAATAAGGGAGGTTCGCGTGTAGAAAGTTGGTTGACCAAGGAGAATTTGGAGAAATATACCAATGATCCTACTGACTCGGTGGCTATTTGTAAGCGTTGGGCACAATGGGACTACCACCGCTCACTGCTTTGGGGTAATGGTACGTTCAACCCCATTCTGAAAGCAACGGTGAAGGGAATCCTCTATTATCAAGGTTGTTCGAATGTAGGCGATAAAGGCGACCAGTACAGTCAGCGTCTGAAGCTGTTGGTAGATCAGTGGCGCTCGCAGTTCGGTTTGGGCGAAATACCCTTCTATTTCGTGCAGATAGCCCCTTATGCCTATGAGGATAATGTCAATGGAACCGATGGTGCCAAACTGCGTGAGCAGCAATTTAAAGCCAGTCAGATCATTCCCAATAGCTCGTTGGTATGTACAAATGACTTAGTATATCCCTATGAGACAACTCAGATACATCCAGCCCAAAAGCAACCGGTGGGTGAGCGTTTGGCTTTTACGGCATTGAATCGTGACTATGGCTATGAGACCGTTCAGTACAAGAGTTCGTCGTATAAGGATATGACGGTTAAGAACGATACTGTTTACATCCATTTGCAAGACAACTATTGGTGTGATGCCCCCTTCGAGCAGATGGAAGGTTTTGAGATTGCCGGTGAAGACAAGGTGTTCTATCCTGCAACGGCCCGGCACTTCTGGCAACCAGGTGGCGGCTATTGGGATGAGGCTATCATCATCACCTCCGCGAAAGTGAAAAAGCCCGTAGCCGTACGCTACTGTTTCAAGAATTTCCAGATTGGTAATGTGAAGAATGGCGGAAACTTGCCCCTTTTCCCATTTAGAACAGATAATTGGTAATGCACAAACATCCTTTAGAAAAGTTTGCTTACTGCCCGATTTGTGGCAGTAAGCATTTTGTGCTCCATTCCTTTAAGAGCAAGCAGTGTCAGGACTGTGGTTTCATTTATTTCGCCAATCCCTGTGCTGCCACAGCAGCCTTTATCCTTAATGAACGCGGCGAGCTGTTGGTTGTACGCAGGGCTAAAGAACCGGCAAAGGGTACGCTCGACCTGCCAGGAGGGTTTGTGGACATGTATGAAACAGCCGAGGAAGGAATGCGCAGGGAAATCAAGGAAGAAACAGGACTGGAAGTCGGTGAGGTGGAATACCTGTTTTCGAGTCCTAATGTCTATCAGTATAGTGGACTTGGAGTGCATACCATTGATATGGACTATCTGGTACATGTCAATGGGGATGTAGCAGTCAAAGCTGATGATGATGCTTCCGAATGCTTTTGGATACCCCTCAGGGACTTGCATCCAGAGGAGTTTGGGCTGCTTAGTATTCGTCATGCTGTAGAACGATTTTTAGCCTCGAATCGTTAAGAAAAGCAAAAAACTACTATATATATAAGGTGTAACCAAACTTTTTCTCTACTTTTGCAGCCCGAAACTTAATATAAACGAGTATATGCAAAAGAACTTAGTGATAGTAGAGTCGCCTGCCAAGGCAAAAACTATCGAGAAATTTCTGGGTAACGATTTCAAAGTGATGTCCAGCTATGGACATATCCGTGACCTGAAAAAGAAGGAGATGAGTATCAATATTGATACGCTCCAACCCGAATATGAGATTCCTGAAGAAAAGGAGAAACTCGTCAAGGAACTCAAGTCAAGTGCCAAGAAGGCAGAGAAGGTGTGGCTCGCATCCGATGAAGACCGTGAGGGAGAAGCTATTTCATGGCATTTGTGTGAGGTGTTGGGATTAGATGAGGAAAAGACCAATCGTATTGTTTTCCATGAGATTACCAAACCAGCTATCCTGGACGCTATAGAACATCCACGTCATTTGGACATGAATTTGGTGAATGCCCAGCAGGCTCGCCGTGTTCTCGATCGTTTGGTAGGTTTCAAACTTTCACCTGTTCTTTGGCGTAAGGTGAAGCCAGCTCTCTCGGCAGGTCGTGTACAGAGTGTGGCTGTTCGCTTGATCGTTGAGCGCGAACGTGAGATTCAGAATTTCAAGAGCGAACCTTTTTATAGTATCAATGGTATTTTTGCCATTACCAATGCTGATGGTTCGCAATCAGAAGTCAGAGCCCTTTTGGCATCTCGCTTCAAGTCGCACGAAGAAGTCGAGCGATTCCTGGAAAAATGCAAGGATGCTACTTTTAAGGTAGAGAGCGTCAGCAAGAAACCCATGAAGCGAACGCCGGCTCCTCCTTTTACTACTTCTACTCTACAACAGGAAGCCGCCCGAAAGTTAGGATTTACGGTCAGTCAGACCATGATGGTAGCCCAACATCTCTATGAGAATGGTCGTATTACCTATATGCGTACTGACTCCGTCAACCTCTCAGCACTTTGTATCAACGCCAGCAAAGAGGAAATCAAGAAGCTCTATGGCGAAGAATATAGTAAGCCCCGTCAATACCGTACGAGTGCTAAGGGTGCCCAGGAGGCTCACGAGGCTATCCGTCCTACCTATATGGATCAGACGGAGGTCGAGGGAACTTCACAGGAGAAGAAGCTCTATGAACTGATTTGGAAGCGTACAGCAGCCAGTCAGATGGCTGATGCTGAGATAGAGAAGACCACTGTCAATATTTCTATAGATGGAACTGACGAGCAGTTTATTGCCCAAGGTGAGGTAGTGAAGTTCGATGGTTTTATCAAGGTTTATCGTGAATCTTCTGATGATGACGCCCAGCAGGAAGAGGAAATAGGCCATTTGCTGCCTCCTTTGAAGAAGGGACAAGAGCTGACACGCCGTGAAATTCAGGCTACGGAGCGTTTCAGTCAGGGACCGGTGCGCTATACGGAAGCCTCATTGGTTCATAAGTTGGAGGAGTTGGGTATTGGTCGTCCATCTACCTATGCGCCCACCATTTCCACCATCCAGCAACGTGAATACGTGCATAAAGGCGATAAGAAAGGTGAAGAACGTACCTACACCATTGACACCCTGAAAGGCAAACAGGTAAAGCAGTCTTTACGCAAGGAAATGGCTGGTTCAGATAAGGGAAAATTGCTACCCACGGACATTGGTATTGTAGTGAACGATTTCCTGATGGACCATTTTACAGAAATCATGGACTATAACTTTACGGCAAAGGTAGAACGTGACTTCGATAAAATAGCAGAAGGAAAAGAAAAGTGGACGAGCATGATGAGAAGTTTCTACAAGAGTTTTGAGCCTGTTGTAGAAAAGACACTGAATGCACGTCAGGTGCATAAAGCCGGTGAGCGTGAATTGGGCAAAGACCCCAAGAGCGGACGTCCCGTCTTTGTCAAGATAGGCCGCTTCGGTCCTGTAGTACAGATTGGATCGGCTGATGACCAAGTCAAGCCCCAGTTTGCTCAACTGCCAAGTGAATGCAGTATGGAGACCCTGACGCTGGAGGAAGCACTGGAACTCTTTAAACTGCCCCGTACCGTTGGAGCATTTGAAGGTGGCGATGTGGTGATAGGCACAGGCCGTTTCGGTCCTTATATCCTGCACAAGAAAAAATATATCTCTCTCCCCAAGACCTACGATCCGATGACTATCACACTCGATGAGACCGTTGCGCTCATTAATGAGAAGCGTCAGCAGGAAGAGAAACGCCATCTGAAGACATTCCAGGAAGACAGTAAACTGGAAGTGATAGACGGTCGTTATGGTCCTTATCTGGCTTACGACGGCAAGAATTATCGTCTTCCAAAGAATATGCACCAGCGAGCTGCAGAACTCTCTTTCGAAGACTGTATGGCCATCATTGACAAGCAGAAGAAATAATGAGAAGGATTATCCTCATAGGTTACATGGGCTCTGGTAAGACTACCGTGGGCAAGGCGCTCTCCAAGGAGACAGGTATGATGTTCTACGACCTTGACTGGTATATCGAGAGCCGGATGCGCAAGACGGTGGCACAGATATTCGCCGAGCGAGGTGAAGACGGTTTTCGTAAAATAGAACATAATATGTTACACGAGGTGGCAGAGTTTGAGAATGTCATCATCAGTTGTGGAGGTGGAACACCTTGCTTTTTCGATAATATGGACTATTTGAACGGTCAGGGCGATGTGTGCTATCTGAAGGCCTCGCCTGAAGTGCTCTATAACCACCTGTTGATGGGTAAGGTTGAGCGCCCGTTGATTAAAGGTAAAAGTCCCGAGGAGCTGATAGCCTTCATCACAGAGCAGGTAGCCAAGCGAGAAGCGTTTTATACCAAGGCCCGCTATACACTGGATGTCAGTCTGATGGACAATTACGAGAAAATACAAATCAGCGTAGATGCACTACGTAAACTGTTGAACCTATAACCCCCTCAAAAAAATGAAGAAATGGACGATTGAAGACTCTAAGGAGCTCTACAACATCAACGGCTGGGGCACCAGTTATTTTGGTATCAACGACAAGGGTAATGTCTTTGTGACCCCTTGTAAGGATGGTACGGAAATTGATATCCGCGAAGTGATGGATGAACTGTCACTCCGTGATGTCCAGTCTCCTGTGTTATTGCGTTTCCCAGATATCCTCGATAACCGTATTGAGAAGACTTGGAGCTGTTTTAAGAAAGCTGCCAAGGAATATGACTATAAGGGTGAGAACTATGTGGTTTATCCTATCAAGGTCAACCAGATGCAACCCGTAGTAGAGGAAATCATCTCACACGGACGCAAGTTTAATCTGGGTGTTGAGGCAGGTTCGAAGCCAGAGTTACATGCTGTGATTGCCGTACAGTGCCAGAGCGATTCTATCATTATATGTAATGGCTACAAGGACCAGTCGTACATCGAATTGGCGCTTTTGGCACAAAAGATGGGTAAGCAGATTTTCATTGTTGTGGAAAAACCCAACGAACTGGAACTTATCGCTCGCGAAGCCAAGAAACTGGGTGTGCGTCCTAATATCGGTATTCGCATCAAATTGGCTTCATCGGGCAGTGGCAAATGGGAAGAAAGCGGTGGCGATGCCTCTAAGTTTGGTTTGACGAGTGCAGAACTGCTGGAAGCCCTGGAACTCCTGGACAAAAAAGATATGCGCGATTGTCTGCGACTGATTCATTTCCATATTGGTTCGCAGATTACAAAGATCCGTCGTATTCAGACAGCCTTACGTGAAGCATCTCAGTTCTATGTGCAGTTGCACAAGATGGGCTACAATGTTGATTTCGTAGATTGTGGTGGCGGACTTGGTGTCGATTATGACGGAACCCGTTCGCCAAGTTCTGAGAGCTCTGTCAACTACTCCATCCAGGAGTATGTCAACGACTGTATATACACCTTCGTTGATGCGGCTAATAAGAATGGTATTCCCCATCCCAATCTGATTACTGAGAGTGGTCGCTCTTTGGCTGCCCACCACTCTGTATTGGTGATTGATGTGCTGGAAACGGCAAGTCTGCCTGAAATGCCTGAGGAGTTCGAACCCGATGAGAACAGTCATCAGTTGGTAAAAGACCTCTACGATATTTGGGACAATCTCTCACCTCGCAATGTGTTGGAAGACTGGCACGATGCTGAGCAGATTCGAGAGGAGGTGCTCGACCTCTTCACCCACGGAATTGTGGACCTGAAGACGCGTGCAGAGGTTGAGGCTATGTATTGGAGTGTCTGTCATGAGATTCATGCGCTGGCAAAGAACCTAAAGCATATCCCTGAGGAATTGATGAATATCGATAAGCTATTGGCTGATAAGTATTTCTGCAACTTCTCTTTGTTCCAGAGCCTGCCCGACTCATGGGCTATTGACCAGTTGTTCCCTATTATGCCGATTCAGCGACTGGACGAGCGCCCTACCCGTAATGCTACGCTTCAGGATATAACCTGCGATTCGGACGGTAAGATAGCCAATTTTGTAACGAATCGCCATAACTCCCATTCGTTGCCTGTTCATTCGCTTCGAAAGAGTGATAAGTACTATCTGGGTGTATTCCTTGTCGGTGCTTATCAGGAGATTTTGGGCGATATGCACAATCTGTTTGGCGATACTACAGCCGTTCATATCTCTGTGAAGGATGGTAGTTATCATATTGACCAGATCATTGATGGTGAGACGGTGGCTGAAGTGTTGGACTATGTGCAGTACGAGCCCAAAAAACTGGTACGCCAGTTGGAGATTTGGGTTGCCAAGAGTGTCAAACAAGGCAAGATTACTTTGGAGGAAGGTAAGGAGTTCCTATCTAATTATCGTTCAGGCTTATACGGTTATACTTATTTGGAATGAAGGAAAAACTAACGATAGTAAAGGTTGGTGGAGCTGTTGTTGAAGACGAACAGCAGCTTTCCCAATTGCTGAAAGATTTCAGTGCCATCCAGGGGCGGAAGGTGCTGGTGCATGGTGGCGGTCGCAAAGCTACTAAGATGGCAGAACGACTGGGTATTGAAACCAAAATGGTGGAAGGTCGCCGTATCACGGATGCACAGATGCTGGAAGTGGTCACTATGGTTTATGGTGGTTTGGTAAACAAAAACCTTGTGGCTCGTCTGCAGGCAAATGGTGTCAATGCCTTAGGACTTACCGGTGCCGATGCCAATATCATCCAAAGCCATAAGCGTCCTCCCCGTATGGTTAACGGCGAGGCTGTTGACTATGGATATGTGGGTGATGTTGACCATGTGTCGAACGTAACACTTTCCCAACTCATCGCGGCAGGCATTACTCCCGTCATAGCTCCCTTGACCCACGACGGACAGGGAAATATCCTCAACACCAATGCCGACACGATGGCCTCTGAAACAGCGAAGGCTCTTGCTCACGATTATGACGTGACGCTCATCTTCTCCTTCGAAAAGAAGGGGGTTCTCAGTAATCCTGATGATGACGACTCCGTCATTCCTGTTATTACAAAGGAGGACTTCGAGCGTTATAAAGCTGACGGTACTATCTCAGGCGGAATGCTTCCTAAAATTGAAAATGCCCTTAAAGCCGTTGATGCTGGTGTCAGTAGGGTCATTATCACCCTTGCCACTGCTCTCGACGGATGTCATGGAACAGTGATTAAATGATATCATTTCGTAACGACATATTACCTCTGAAGGACAAGCTCTATCGCTTGGCGCTTCGTATCACGCTTAACCCAGCGGATGCCGAGGATGTCGTGCAGGAAACGATGATCAAGGTGTGGAATAAGCGTAATAGCTGGGATCAGATTGAAAACATCACAACCTTCTGTTTTACCATCTGTCGTAATCTGGCTGTTGACAAGACACGCTATATGGGCAACCAGACCTTGTCGTTGGAAAACGAAATCGATCCCTCTGACGAGAGTCATCATGCCAATCCCGAAGAACAGACCGTGCAGCGCGACCGCATCCGGGTGGTGAGACAACTCATCAACCAACTGCCTGAAAAACAACGAAGCTGTATGCAGTTGCGCGATATCGAAGGCAAATCCTATAAGGATATAGCCGCCATTCTCGAAATCAGCGAAGAACAAGTAAAAGTCAATATTTTCCGAGCTCGTCAGACCATTAAGGAAAAGTTTTATAGCCTTGATCTTTAACAGGCAAAAATTTTTTTTGCTTTTTCTGTAACTTTAGCTTTTTTGATTCGTCTATTAATATAGAGGGGCATAAAAGCTCCTTAATATAATAATGGATTATAAGTACATCGAACAACTTCTGGAACGCTATTGGGCAGCAGAGACAACTCTTGAAGAGGAAGGTATCCTGCGTGCTTTCTTCAGTCAGAAGGATATTCCTGCTGAATTGGAGCAGTATCGTGCCTTGTTTACATACGAGGCAGAGGAGGTGAGTGCTCATCATTTGGGCGATGATTTCGATGCACGCATCTTGGCCATGATTGAAGAGGAGTCGCAGACCACCGTCAAGGCTCGTGAGATTTCGCTGAAGCAGCGTCTCATGCCACTCTTCAAGGCAGCAGCAGTTATTGCTATCATCCTGACTATCGGTGGTGCTATGCAGCGCCCATGGGATTCAAGTTGGAACGACCCTCGTGTCGAATATGCCAACAGCTATTCCCTTTCGGTCGATTCGGTTGATGCTACTCCCATGCAGGCAGAGAATGTTGCTGATGTGCCAATGGATACTGCCAAGGCCATACCAACGGCAGTGGCCAAGGATTAACGAGAATTTTTTCTATGCTTTCTCTATAATAATATCATGTTTAGTTAAAACAATCAAAGAAACTGTGAAGTTTCTGTTCTCTCAAATTTTTCATAACATACTAACGAAGAGCGGGCTGCCAGTCAGGGGTTGACGAGCAGTCCGCTGATTTTTATTATCAATCACCTCTTGTCATTACCCTTCGGCTCTCTTCATCCTCAAGTGCAGTTGGTAGATAGCGGGGATGAAGATAAGCAGCGAGAAGAGCACTGCCATATAGACATGAGTTTCTGAACCTTTGAAGATATCAACAAGTTTGATATCGGGATCAGGATAGGTGCGATAGACGATGTAGGCTATCGAATTATTCGCCCAGTGATACGCCATACTTGGTAGTATAGACCCTGTGCGCCAATACATCCATCCCAGCAATGTTCCTACCAAGAAGGCAAAGGGCATCTGGGCAGGATTCATGTGTACTAACGAGAAGAGTAGGGCAGAAACGGCAATAGCGGTCCACGGTTTCATCTGTGTTAGCAAGGTACGAAGGATGGCTCCGCGGAACACAATTTCTTCTGCCAATGGTGCCAACAGGCCGATGGCGAGATAGCCCCAGTAGTTGTTCATCAGCATTTCCTGTTCATCTTCTATCCAGTTGGGCAATTCAGGAATCTGTTCCAATAGCCAGGTTTCTGGGATAACCATTCCCATTGCTGCTATCACTGCCCATATCAGTACTGTCCATTGCTGGGTGAGCAACCATCTGGGCGACACGGCAGCCCATTTAGCTAATAGGAATACTGCTAATGTCAAGGCACTGAATAGTGTCATGGTGGCTACCATCTTGGTTGTTGTCAATTCATGGACATCTTCACCCATCAGAGCCCATGCCCCACCGATAATCAATCCCGCAGCCGCTTGTAAGCCTACAAAGACCAATGCATATATGATAGAATTCTTCATCTTCTTAAATCATTAAATTTTCTATTTTCTTTCTGTCTTCCTTTAGTTGTGCTATCAATTCTTCCTCATGCTCGAATCGCTGTTCGTCGCGTATGCGCGCTATAAACTCCACAGTGATGGTTTGTCCGTAGAGGTCACCTTCAAAGTCCAGTACATGAACCTCCAGTGTCTGTTGATGCTTGCCGAAGGTAGGCCTTGTTCCGATATTCATCATCCCTTTCTTCCATCCTCCGTCTGTCATTAGGCATCTTACAGCATAGACACCAGGGGCGGGAATCAGTTTGTGGGCGTCAGGGGGTTGCAGGTTCGCCGTAGGAAATCCCAATCCCGTTCCCACGTGTTCTCCTTTCACAACGGTGCCAGTGATGCGATAGCAATAGCTCAGTGCCTCAGCAGCACCAGCCACATCCCCCTTTGCCAGCAAACGCCTGATCATTGACGAACTGACCGTTTCTCCCCTCTCAACAGGAGAGGGGGCGGGGGTGAGGCTTTTTACCTCCATTCCCACTTCTTTACCATGCTTTACATAGTCTTCGAAGGTGGATTCACGATCGTGACCGAATCGGTTGTCATATCCTAACATCAGCACCTTCACGCCCAGCTTGTCGGCCATCAGTTGCATGAAATCATAAGACGACAGTGCTGCCATCTCTTTGGTGAAAGGCAGTATCACACAACGGTCAACACCCGTTTCTTCCAGCAATCTGATACGCTCTTCATAGGTGGTCAGCAGCATGGGGTGCCAGTTCGACAGGACTATCTCACGCGGATGTTTGTCGAAGGTAATCACGGTTGAGGCTAAGCCGTGTGCCTTAGCATAGTCGCTAACCTGTTTCAGCACAAAGCGGTGCCCCCTATGCACCCCGTCAAACATACCGATAGTTGCTACGCTGGGCATAACAGCCTTACTATCTCTATCGAACATCATCGTTTCCATTGCGCCTGCAAAGATACAAAGATTTTAGCAATTTTATTTGGATATTCGCGAAAATCTATTTAACTTTGCACACGCTTAACAAAAAGCACTGGACTTGTAGCTCAGTTGGTTAGAGCAACAGACTCATAATCTGGAGGTCCCAGGTTCAAGCCCTGGCTGGTCCACACTGAAAATCAGAGAGTTACGAACATTTTGTAACTCTCTTTTTCTTTTGTGTGAAATTCAGGTGAAAT